>ERZ1035006.89-NODE-89-length-71430-cov-5.985275_pt1 | contig 71430 bp, 74 predicted proteins | sample MGYA00520694_ERZ1035006 | MGnify/ENA primary metagenome ERZ1035006 (study PRJEB33766, sample SAMN09781746) | gut metagenome | biome: gut microbiome | host: Homo sapiens | place: Madagascar | study: EMG produced TPA metagenomics assembly of the PRJNA485056 data set...
CCACTGTATCATACGGCATTTTCAGTTCAGAAAATGCCTACCTGTGAACAGTAGCAACAGTTCAGCCATGGCTGAAATGCAAAAGACATCTGAATGTACCCAGATGTCTTTTCTCTCATTATATCGTGATTTCATCACTCAATAATATCGCCGTTCGTCAAATGCAAATAAATTTGCATTTTTCTCACTTTCGCTCATTATATCATGTGCAAAACCAGCACATGACCGGCATTCGTCACTCATTATATAATATACGAAAATGTCTCCTGTTCGTTATACTCACGAACCATATCAGTCAACGTCATACCATCCAACACATGGTCGATTGCACTGTCAACCGCCTGTCCGAGATCCTGGATAATGACGTTCATCGCCTTATTATTCTCACTCGTCTGATCCATGTCGATATCCACGACATTTTTCTGGCCTTCAATCATATCCAGTATCTCACCGACTGTATAACTTTTCGCATCCTTTGCCAGATAATACCCGCCGTGGCTGCCCCGGATGACCTTCACAGCCCCTGCCTGCCGCAGTTTTGCGGCAACCTGTTCCAGATATTTTTCTGACAAATCATAGTTTTTGACGACCTGCTTTACCGTTATAGTCTCGCCCTCATGAAGTGCCAGGTCGATCATAAAAAATAGAGCATACTGACCCTTTTTTGTAATACGCATGATAAATAGGCCTCCTTTCCTGTCTCAATTGCCGTATTCTAATTCTGCTTCAAAAAATCCTGTTCCAAAGAAGATACTGCTACTGCTCCATCGGCAACTGCAGTCACTACCTGACGCAGCTGCTTGGTCCGGATGTCTCCGACCGCGTAGATGCCGGGCACACTCGTCCTGCAATCCTCGCCCGCAATGATATAACCGGCATCATCGAGTGCTGCCAGACCCTGCACCAGTGCGTTCTGTGGCTCCATGCCGACTGCGATAAACACACCGGATAACGCGATGTCTCTCGTATCACCGCTCTTTTTATCCTCTACCGTGATCTGCTCGACCATATTCGTACCTGTGATCTGGGTGATCTGGCTGCTGCCTAAAAATTCAATATTCTCCGTATCAAATACACGCTGCTGCAGCACCTTTGCCCCACGCAGTTCATCCCTGCGGTGGATCAGATAGACTTTCTCACACAGCTTTGACAGATACAGCGCATCCTCGAGCGCCACATCACCGCCACCGACGACTGCGACAATTTTGTTACGGAAAAATGCTCCATCGCACGTCGCACAATAAGAGACACCTGCTCCGGTCAGATCTGCCTCTCCCGGCACACCAAGCGGCTTATGGTTCGCTCCGGTTGCCAGAATCACCGCCTTTGCCGTGAGTACTCCGCCACTCCCGAGATGTACCTCCTTGCGATCACCCGCATCTGCGATCTGCGTCACCTCTGCCTCTAAAAACGGCACACCGAGCTGATCCGCATGATTCTTAAAACGCATCGCCAGATCATAACCATTCTCTCCAAATAAGCCCAGATAATTATCTACCTGTTCGGTCGTCACGATCTGTCCGCCACTGAATCCTTTTTCGATCACAATCTGGTCGAGCATCGCGCGCTGCGCATATACTGCCGCGGACAATCCCGCCGGGCCACTGCCGATAATGATCAAATCCTTCATCTTGTCTTCCATAGTTCCCTCCCTGTATCTATATTGCTTATAATTATTAGATTCCCCGGTTTCATTCCGGTGTATGCACACAAGGAAGGAACTTTGGCACTCAATCGCCGATGATCAGTTCTTCCTTTGTCACATTTTTCTCTTCATCGATCACAAATGCATTCAGAACCGGATGTTCCTGATCCATCAGAGAGAGGATCAGATAGTTCACCTTGGAATCATAAGCAAGCCGCTTGTCCTCCTCTGAAGGTCTCGACGGAGACTCTGGATGAGAATGGAAGTTGCCGAGCAGCACATATCCGTTTGCACGCATATCCTTGACTGCTGCCAACTGCTCCTTCGGATCCATCGAAAAATGCTCGTTGCTCTGGTCGAGATTGGTGAGCAGATAGACCTTTTTGATCTCCTTTTTATCGCCGTCCTTCGTACCTCCGATCAGACCGCATGATTCATTCGGAAGTCCCTGTCTGCAATGTGTCAATATCTTCTGATAATCTTCCTGTAATAAGTATAACATAGTTTCCTACTTTCCGTCACACTCGACCTGTTCATAATCAATCAACTCCGTAATCGTCGGATGTGAGCCGCAGACTGCACAGCCATCCGTATGCTTCGGCAGCTTGATTGTGTGGAATTCCATCTTTAATGCATCAAAAGTCAGCAGCTTGCCTGTGAGCAGGTCACCGACTCCGAGCAGGTATTTGATTGCTTCCATTGCCTGGAGGCTTCCGATCACACCGCCCATTGCCCCGATGACACCTGCCTGCTTACAGGTCGGTACAGCGTCCTTCGGTGGCGGATTTTTGAATACACAGCGATAGCAGGGGCCTTCTCCGGGCACATACGTCATGAGCTGTCCCTTGAAGCGGATGATACCTGCATGTGAAAACGGCTTTTTCGCCATGACACATGCATCGTTGATCAGGAATTTTGCCGGAAAATTGTCAGTTCCATCAATGATAAAATCATAATCTGCGATCAGATCCATAATGTTTTCAGATGTCACAAACTCACGGTAGGTATGGACTGTGACATCCGGATTCATCGCATTCATCGTCTCTTTTGCTGATTTGACCTTGGCCTTGCCGACATCTGCAGTTCCATGGATGATCTGTCTCTGCAGATTGGACAGATCTACCTCATCTGCATCTACGATACCGATCGTACCCACACCTGCTGCTGCCAGATACATCGCAGCCGGCGCGCCGAGTCCACCAGCACCGATGATGAGCACTTTTCCATTCAGCAGTTTTTTCTGTCCTTTTACGCCGACCTCCTGCAGAATGATATGGCGGGAGTAGCGTTCCATCTGTTCATTTGTAAATGCCATTAAAACGCACCTCCTCCCATGAAGTAAAGAAATTCAATACTGTCATTTTCCTTGATCTGTGTTGATGCGAAATCATCGCTCTCCACGAAATCATCATTGACAGTGACGGTAACATAATCGGGATTCTCTACCTTCTCATCTACGATCAGCTGTGCGATCGTTGTTCCTTCTGCGATCTCTTTTTTTTCACCTGCGACTGTTACTAACATATGTTTTTCCTCCTCATTTTGTCTTAGTTGATTCCTGCTGATTCCTTTAAGATCATCTCCAGCTCCGGACGCTTCACCAGTCCGCGCACGCGCCGTACCTCTTCTCCATCCCTGAATATAAGGATCGTGGGAGAGGCTGCCACCTCATATTTTGCTGCCAGATCTGCATCAAAATTCACATTGACCTTGACGATCTTGATCTGACCCTCATAGTCATCCTCGATACCACCTAAGATCGGTGATAACTGTTTGCAAGGAACACAGCTGTCTGAATAGAACTCTACCAGCACCGGCAGCTTCTCATCCAGCACTTCTGTCTGAAACTCCGCTTCACTCACTCTCTTTGCCATGGATCTGTCCTCCTGTTGCTCTTACTGATTATTCTTCTACCTTTTTCACGATCAGATCATAGGTTCCGTTCTCGTTGTCGATCAGCTTTAAGATCTGCTGACCCTCTTCCTTGAAGCTGCGCGGTACGTTCTGCACCGGCTCGCCATCGTTCATCGTGACAGCGAGTACCTGTCCGATCTCTAACTCTTCCATTGCTACCTTTGCCTTGACGAATGTCATCGGGCATACCACATCGGTAATATCTACTCTCTCATCAATGTTAAAATCTAACTCAGCCATTGTACGCCTCCTTGATTGCTTCTTTAAATTTATCGATTCCTACCCGCTCGATCGTATAACGGAAACGCTCGCTCGGTTTTGCGTTGTCATCAAAGAACTGGATCGCTGCATCTGTCACACGAAATAATGTCTCCTCTGAAGTGATGACCGGCAGCAGTTCCTCTCCTTTGTAAATGCGGTTTCCGAACAATCCACCAAACGATACCAGATATCCGGTCTGTGTCTCCCACGCATCCGTCGGACATGACTTCGCACATCTGCCGCAATAATTACATTTATCCTCGATCATCTCGATCCTGCCGTCTGCGATCTGGATCGCATCTGTCCGGCATGCCTTTGCACATACACCGCACATGATGCAGGCGGATGCATTCCAACTGACCTTGGCAGCGCCCTTGATGCCGACATCGTTTTCCTCTGCCTTCAGGCAGTTGTTCTGACAGCCGGTTACACCGAACTTGAACTTGTGCGGAAGTTCTCTCGCGAAATAGCGCTCATCCAGTTTCTTGGCGATGTCATAGCTGTCGATATTTCCGCTCGGACAGATCTGGTTGCCCTGGCAGGCTGTGATCGTACGCACACGCGGTCCGCAGACACCGGGCTTACACTCGCCCTTGGCCAGTTCTTCCTTGACTTCATCTACCTGATCGAGCTTGATAAACGGGATCTCCACACTCTGTCTCGATGTCAGATGTACGTGTCCGTCTCCGTATTTTTCTGCGACATCTGCGATCTTGCGCAGGTTCTTTACCGTCAGATTACCTCCTACGACCGCCAGACGAAGCGAAAAATGATTTTTCTGTTTCTGACGCATAAAGCCGCCTTTTTTCAAAGCTGCATAATCTACTGCCATAACTGTTCCTCCTTTATTCTGCCTGTGTATGACCTGCGTCCAGTGACTGCAGGGCCTGTCTGAAGTCCTCTATAAGATCCTCGATATCTTCAATGCCGACACTGATACGGATCAGGTCGTCATAGACACCCGCATCTGCTTTTTCTTCTTCGGTACTATGCGCATTGAGCGTCGACTCCGGATGTATGATGAGCGTCTTGGTATCGCCAATATTCGATACGATCTTTGGAATGCTCAGTGCATTCATCAATGCAAATGCGCGTTCCTTGCTGCCGACGCGGATCGTCAGGATACCGCCAAATCCACGTGTGAGCTGCTGTGTGGCAATCCCATGCCATCTGCTGCTCTCCAGTCCCGGATAATTGACCGTGATTCCCGGTGCCTGTTCCAGAAACCGCGCGAGTGCCATTGCATTCTCACAGATCCGCTCCATGCGGATACCCAGCGTCTCCATACCGATCAGATTGTAAAATGCCGTCTGCGGTGCCATGCATGCTCCGATGTTGCGGAACAATCCGTTCCGAAGTTTTGCCGTATATGCAAATTTTCCGAACTTTGCATACTCTGCCATTCCGGGATAACGCTCCTTATCCCATTTGAACCGGCCGCTGTCTGTGAGCACACCGCTGATGGAATTGCTGCTTCCGTTGATATATTTGGAAGTCGAATTGACTACGATGTCTGCGCCCAGCGCGAGCGGCTGTACGAGATATGCCGTCGCTACAGTATTGTCCATGACGAGCGGCAGGCCATGTCTGTGTGCGATATCCGCCAGTTTCTTAATATCTACGACATCCAGCTTGGGGTTACCGATCGTCTCCGCAAAGATCACACGCGTGCGGTCGTTGATCGCGGCCTCCAGCGCCTGCTCATCGCTCACATCGACGAATATGGTTCTGATACCGAATGCCTCAAAGTCATGAAAGACATCGATCGATCCACCGTACAGACTCGTGCCCGCTATGATCTCCTGTCCTGCATTCACGATATTGAGCAGTGCATTTGTGATCGCTGCCATTCCGGAGGAACAGGCGATCGATGCGAGACCACCCTCTAAAGCAGTCATCCGCTCCTCGAATGCCACGATCGTCGGATTGTTGATTCTCGTATACGAGAATCCGTTTGCCTTATTATGAAACAGCTTTTCATGCTGTTCGGCTGAGGACTGGTAAAAGGCACTGGACTGACAGACCGGGGGCAATGTCGCACCGGTATGCTCATCACCCATTTTTCCACTATGCAATAGTGCTGTGTTGAATCTCATCTGCGTCCTCCGTTTTTAAATATAATCTCCGCTGTGTGCTAACAGTTCCTGATATGCGGAGCGTCTGCGGATCAGTGCTGCGACCTCATCGACCTCCGTACCATTTTCCTTCCAGTCACTGATATAGAACTCATTCTTGTCTGTGACCGTCTCTGCCTGCTTTTTATCTACATATAAGAGTACGACGATACCTGCGCGGTGCAGATGCTTGAGTACATTTGAGATGTCCTCTCCTGCCCGCGGTGCATACAGATACGTGTGTCTGCCATCCAGATTCAATGCTTTCTCCACATCCTCCACAAAGGCACGGTTCACGCCCTCATCTCCATCGATAAATTCGACAGTGACTGCGGTCTGACCTTTGATCGCTGCGCGTACCTTGCGGTCTACGCGGCCTTCATACAATCCGCTCTCCTCGGTGTGCACCTGCTCAACGACTCCACATGCGGATGTCATATTCGTGACACGGTCAATCAGGATAAACTCTCCGAGTGTCTTATGCTTTTTAAACTCATCCACAACGATCTTGTCTGCCAGTGAGATCCTGCAGACGGCGATCTCATTCTTACTGAGTGTATCGACTTTCTTCTGTTCTCCGGTGTTCACATCAATCGCATATTCGATCTCTGAGACGAATCCGGGGATCGTCTTGGTGCCAAGCTTGAAGAAGAAATTCTTGCCGTTGGTCAGCTCATCATCATCCATCCACAGCAGCGTCGCTGTGATAGATGCTGCCACCTTGGCACCGGTATCGATCGTCAGTACACAACCTCTCGATACATCCACCTCCCGGTCGAGCTGAATCGTCACCGGCTGTCCTTTGATCGCTTCCTCACTGTTTTTATCTCCGATATGGATACTCTTTACCTTTGCTGACTCATTACTCGGAAGTGTTGTCACGGTATCGCCGACATGGATCGTTCCATCCTCGATCTGTCCCTGAAATCCACGGAACGTATGATCCGGGCGGCATACACGCTGTACCGGCATATAGAATCCGACCTCATGATCATCCTCTGTGATATCCAGATCTTCCAGATACGGCAGCAACGCCTCTCCCTGATACCATGCGATCCGATCAGAATGTGTCGTCACATTGTCTCCCTCTGTCGCGGATACCGGAATGATCTTGATATTCGGCAGTTTCAGTTCTTCTGCCAGTTCTTTGACCTGTACTTCGATCTCGCGGAAACGCTTTTCGTCATATCCGACCAGATCCATCTTATTCACTGCAAATACAAAATAGCGGATACCCATCAGTGCGCAGATTCTCGCGTGTCTTCTCGTCTGCACGAGCACGCCCTGCTTGGCATCGATTAAGATGACTGCCAGATCTGCAAAGGATGCACCGACTGCCATGTTTCTCGTATATTCCTCGTGTCCGGGTGTATCTGCCACGATAAAGCTGCGTTTGTCTGTTGTAAAATAGCGGTAAGCCACATCGATCGTGATACCCTGCTCACGCTCTGCCATCAGACCATCAAGCAGCAGGGAGTAATCAATCGCTCCTCCGCGGCTGCCGACCTTGCTGTCGAGCTCCAGTGCTTTCTCCTGATCGGTATAGAGCAGTTTGGAATCATATAAAATGTGTCCGATCAAGGTTGATTTTCCGTCATCCACGCTACCGCATGTGATAAATTTTAAAAGACCACTCATTTTAGAAATACCCCTCTCTCTTTCTTCGTTCCATGCTGCCTGCTGCCTCATTGTCGATCACTCGTGTGGTACGCTCGGATGATACGGCGCTGAGCGTCTCATCGATGATCTCATCGAGTGTCGTTGCGGTTGACTCACATCCACCGGTCAGTGGGTAGCAGCCTAAGGTACGGAAACGTACGCTCTTGTACTGGATCTCTTCACCCGGACGCAGCTTCATGCGGCCATCATCGACCATGATAATGTTGCCATCGCGGTATACGACCGGTCGTACTTTGGCAAAATACAGTGACGGGATCTCGATGTTTTCCTGTCTGATATACTGCCAGATATCAGTCTCTGTCCAGTTCGATAAGGGGAAGACACGCACCTCTTCTTTTTTCTGGATCTTGGAATTGTAGAGCTTCCACATCTCCGGGCGCTGATTCTTCGGATCCCATGCATGCTGTTCATTACGGAAAGAGAAGATACGCTCTTTTGCCCTGGATTTTTCCTCGTCACGACGACCGCCGCCAAACGCTGCTGTGAATCCGTATTTGTCGAGCGCCTGCTTGAGTGCCTGCGTCTTCATGATATCCGTATAAGCGCTGCCGTGATCAAATGGATTGATACCTGCCTTCACGCCTTCCTCATTGATGTATTCGAGCATTTCGATTCCCAGTTCCTTTGCCTTGCGGTCGCGGAACTCGATCATTTCCTTGAATTTCCATGTGGTATTTACATGTAAAAACGGAAACGGCGGCTTCTCCGGATAAAATGCTTTCATTGCCAGATGCAACATCACAGAACTGTCTTTACCGATAGAGTAGAGCATGACAGGCTTCTCACACTCTGCCGCTACTTCACGGATAATGTAGATCGCCTCTGCCTCCAGTTCATCAAGATGTGATAATCCACTCATCGCTATTACCTTCCTTCCTCGGATTGTTATGATAGATCGTAACTGTGAGGGTACTGAACAGTTACAATATATCTAATATTTGTTCGATTCTTTTTTATTGATAATGATCTGCTCCATGCTGCCATCCCTTCTGGTCAGGTTCCAGTAGAGCTCATCACCCTTCGACTGTACCTGCATCCGGCTGCCCATGCCTCCGATATCTGCTCCCAGATACAGGGCAATCGCTCCGAAATGACATTCCTTGATACAGGAGGAACATCCCCAGCAGTCCTTCGGGTATCTGATATAAGCAGTGCCATCCCCGTGCTGTGCGATCAGGCTGCCCGGGCAGACTTTTTCACAGGCACCACATGCCTTACAGAGTGTCTGATCAATCGCGATGCTCATAACGTTCCTCCCTTCCGACCAGATCCCTGAAAATGATCTTCAGTTCTCCGTCTTCCATTTTTGAATTCACATACCGCATCCACGCATCACTTTTTTCCGGATAATCCAGATTTTCTGCGAAGCTGTGCCAGCGCGTCTCCTTACGTGCGCCCAGATGGGCGATCACGGACAGACATACGGTCAGCCGCTCCTTTAGTTCATAGATAAACATGAGTTCATGCATATCGGATGCGCCCAGATCCTCTGCCAGTGTGATGAGCTGTCTGATCTTCTCATCTGCGAGTGCAAGCTGCTTTTCATTAAACTGATAATGGTTCGAGATGCCTCCGGCATAGTTGTCCATCACCTTCTGCATCGCTTCCTCGAGTTCTTCTGCCGTAAATAGCTGCTGCGTCCGGTTCAGGTAACGTTCATATTCTGCGACCTTGTGATCCAGTGCCTGCTGCTCCGTTTCCGATTCCGGTGTAGGTGTTTCCTGCTGCGCTGCTTCTTTTGCAACTTCTTTTGCAGCTTTTTTTGCAGCTTTTTTTGCAGCTTCTTTTGCAGCTTCTTTTGCAGCTTCTTTCGCGAGCTGCTCTGCCATGTGCTCCGCTGCGATCTCACCCTCGACCATCGCTCCGGTCACATATTTCTGCGGACATCCGCCTGCGACATCTCCCGCCGCATACAGTCCATGGATCGTCGTCTCGCGGTTCGTATCCACCCAGTAACCGCTGGCGGTGTGGCCGCCTACGATATATGGCTCCGTGCCCTCGATCTCGACATTCTGTTCACTCGGATCTTTACCGGATTCGAGCCACTTTAATGTCTGGCTCGGTGCCATGTTCAGATATGCTTTTTTCAATGATTCATCCTGTGCCGGGGTGATGCCCTCTGTGCGCAGATAACACGGTCCCCTGCCCTGCAGATTTTCCATCACGGTTCCGTACACACGCTCGGAAGTTGTCAGTCCGTAATGTGTCTCATAGACCTCGCCCCTGGCATTGACCTGCTTTGCTCCGACGCCCTGTGCGATCGTTCCGGTCGGTGCGATCGTATCCTTACACCTCAACGCGATAAAACGCATCTCAAATGTCGTCATCTCTGCGCCGCTTTGAATACCCATCGCATAACCCGCCCCGGTATTGAACGGCGGATACCACATTTTATGTCTGGAAAATCCCGGATTGTTCGGCCGGTAGAGTCCTGCGGCTCCTCCGGTCGCACAGAGTACTTTTTTTGCCCGGATCTCATAGGCAATGGGCTCCTCTATCGAAAAACCGTATGCACCGTGAATCGTATTGTCTGTCACGATATAATCCGTGATATTGACACGATTCAGAACCGTGACATCCGGCAATGCCCCGACCGCCTGTGCGAGCAGCGGTTTCATGTTCTCGCCGTTGATCTTGATATTCCGGTTACCTCTGGCAACATATCTGCCATTCTCATCCTTTAAGATCACCAGACCGAGCTGCTCCATCTTCTCCGTCACACGGTTTAACCCCTCTGACATCGTCAGCAGCAGATCCTCCCGCACGATACCATCTGCATCGCGTTTTGCATAGTTTACATAATCTTCCGGTTTCTGGCCATCCACAATATAAGCGTTGATTGCATTCACACCCGCTGCCAGACAGCCGCTGCGCCTGATATTTGCTTTCTCCGCGATCACAATCGAGCAATCACTGTGCTCCCGGAGTGTCAATGCTGCATAACAGCCTGCCGTACCACCGCCGATGATCAGCACATCGGTATGCAGAAGCTTTTTTTCCTGTATGTGTACTCTGTTTGTCTGTGTATCCCCTGTCTGCATAAGATCCTCCGTTTATTTAGATGTAGAATACATCCTGTTCCTGCATCGCCTGATTTTCCATCAGATACGTCTGTTCATTATCAAAAATATATAACCGGTAGATGAGTACATGTACGGTATCACCGACCGAAACCATATCTTTCTCAAGTGACCGCTCCCCGACAATTCGGATACCGTTGATGTCGACCGTCACGTCCATGCGGTTGCCACGGAACATGACATCGGTCACTACTCCGGTCTCTGCGGCACTCACATACTGATTGAGCTTGCCACTCCTTGAAATCTTGACAAATTCCGGCCGGATCACCGCCCGGTCAGCACCCTTGATCCGGTCAAAGCCCTTGAGTCTGTCGTATTCCTCCACGACAGAGGAGCGTCCGATAAACTGTGCGACAAATGGTGTCGCGGGTGTTTTATAAATATCAAGCGGTGTACCCATCTGCTCGATCCGTCCGTGGTTTGTGATGATGATCTCATCTGCCACCTCCACTGCCTCGTCCTGATCATGCGTGACGAAAATGCTCGTGATACCCAGCTTTTCAACCATTTCTTTGAGCCAGCTGCGCAGCTCCGTGCGTACCTTGGCATCGATCGCCGCAAACGGCTCATCCAGCAGCAGTACCTGCGGATTCGGTGCCAGTGCCCGTGCAAATGCGACACGCTGCCGCTGTCCACCGGAGAGCTGATTGGGATATCTTTTTTCCATGCCGGACAATCCGGTCAGTTCTAACAGTTCCATGACTCTCTTTTTCATCTGCGCTTTCGGTACCTTCTGCAGCTTCAGCCCGAATGCAACATTATCAAACACCGTCATATAACGGAACAGTGCATAGTTCTGAAATACAAATCCGATCCCCCGCCTGGCAGCAGGAATATCATTCATCCGCTGTCCATCGATATAGATATCTCCGGCATTCGGTGTCTCCAGTCCTGCAATCATGCGAAGCAGCGTCGTCTTGCCGCTGCCTGACGGACCGAGCAGTGCGACCAGCCTGCCTTTCTCTACGCCAAAGCTCACATTATCTGATGCGAGAAAATCACCATATTGTTTATAGATATTTCTCATTTCAACGTACATCTTTTGTCTCCCCCGCCTGATCTTTGTACTTATCTTTATGTTCTAAAATATTTCTTGCGAACAATATAATGATCGCCAGGATCACGAGAATGGATGATACCGCAAATGCTGCCGTGATCGATGTGTCCGTGCCTGACATATACAGTGCGTCGATCTCAAGCGGCAGTGTGAAGGTCTCCCCTCTCGTCTTGGAGAGCGCATTGACTGCTCCAAACTCGCCGAGTGCCCGCGCGGTACATAAGATAATTCCATAGATTAACCCCCACTTCATCTGCGGAAGTGTGATCTGCCTGAAAATGGTCCATCCACCGGCGCCCATGAGTGCAGCCGCTTCTTCCTCGTCCTTTCCCTGTGCATTCAGTACCGGGATCAGCTCTCTCGATACAAACGGGAACGTGACAAAGATCGTCGCCAGCACAACACCCGGCACCGCAAATGTAATGCGGATATCCGTGCCGAACTGCCGGTTGAATGCACGGATAACCGGATAGAACCAGCCGAGCCTGCCAAACGTCATCAGATACGACAGACCTACGATGACCGGCGAGATCGAAAATGGGATATCGATCAGCGTCGCGAGCACCTGTTTTCCTTTAAAGCTGAACTTTGTGAGCAGCCATGCGGCACAGATACCAAAAAACGTGTTCACAACGACTGCGATCACCGTCGCCAGTACGGTAACACCCAACGCGCTGCGTACATATTCTGTCGTAACCGCCTGAATGTAGAACTTCCAGCCTTCGCTGAGTGCATTGACGAGCACCGCCGCGAGCGGTACGACTAACATCACAACGATAAAAAGTACGGATACCGTGATCAATATACATCTTGTGCGGCGCCTGCCACGCTCTAATAATTCCTGTTCGCTCATCGGTACGGTATCCTCCTTCCTTATAGTAAATTTGTCCTTGCTGACTGCCTTGCCTGAACGATATTCACAAACAATAACAGTAAAAACGAGATCACGAGCATCACCAGTGCGATCGCTGTCGCACTTGCATAATCAATATAGCTGAGCTTCTGCATGATCACATAAGAAATCACCTGTGTGCGATCCTTGACGCTGTTGCCGGATATATAGATCACACTTCCGTACTCTCCGATGCCTCTGGCAAATGCCAGACCAAAGCCGGTCAGCAATGCGGGGCGAAGCTCCGGCAGGATCACCGAGAAAAATGTTTTTTTCGGACTCGCACCGAGCATGTACGCCGCTTCCTCATACTGGCTGTCCATCTTTTCTAACACCGGCTGCACCGCGCGTACCACGAACGGAATACCAATAAAGATCAGTGCCACGATCAGCCCGAGCTTTGTGTAAGCCACGCGGATGCCGCACCTTGCAAGCATCCGTCCGAATAACCCGCTTTCCGAGTAGAGCCTGGAAAGCGTGATGCCCGCAACCGCTGTCGGCAATGCGAACGGCAATTCGATAAATCCATCCAGAATCCGTTTCCCCGGAAACTCATATTTAACGAGCACCCATGCGAGGATCAGTCCGAAAACCACATTGATCACTGCCGCCAGAAACGAACAGCTGATACTCGTCCAGAATGCATGCCGCACATTCGGTTTCCAGATCAGGCTGAAAAACTCACGCGGTGAGATCTGCAGGGACCGCACGAGCACCGATGCCAACGGAATGAGGACGATCAGTGAGAGCATCGTAACCACGACTCCCAATGTACATCCAAATCCCGGAATCACATGCGGATTCTTATGCGTTTGCATATTTTTTTGTTCTCCCGATTGTGTTTGTTTATTCATACGCATAATTTCTTCTAATACCCATAGATCTGATCAAACTGTGCACCGTCTTCAAAATAGGTTTTGTACGCTTCATCCCATCCGCCAAAATCTTCAATCGTCCACAGCTCCATGGTCAGATCGTAGGTGTCCGAAAACTCCTGTAAAATCTGTTCATCCGTCGGACGATAACCGTTCTCACCGATCAGCCGCTGTGCCGCGTCACTGTAGAGGTATTGCAGATATTCCCGGCTGAGCTGTTCCGTGCCGTTGGCTCCGGCATTATCATCGACAATCGCCACACTCGGCTGTGCCAGAATGCTGACGGATGGATAAATCAGCTCGTATTCCCCCGGATAGGAATCCAGAGTCGTAAGCGCCTCATTTTCCCATGCGATGAGTACATCTCCCTTGCCGTTTTCCACAAATGTTGTGGTCGATCCGCGTGCGCCCGAATCCATCACCGACACATTCGCATACAGCTTTCGCAGAAAGTCCATCTGCTGTTCCTTGGTGTCATCATGTGTTTTCGCATATGCGAGTGCCGCCAGATAGTTCCAGCAGGCACCGCCGCTGCTCTTTGGATCAGGTGTAATCACATCCACGCCATCGGCGGTCAGATCGTCCCAGTCCGCAATCTGCTTCGGATTGCCTGCGCGCACAAGAAATACGATCGTCGATGTATACGGAGCGGAATCTCTGTCAAATTCATTGATCCAGTCCTCGTCAATCAGTCCGGTGCGCTCAATCAGTGTGATGTCATGCTCGAGTGCCAGTGTGACCACATCGGCATTGCATCCCTCAACGACTGACCGCGCCTGCGCCCCGGAGCCTCCATGCGACTGGACGATATTGACGGTCTCTCCGTAGATGTCCTGATAATAGCTTTCAAACAGCTCATTGTATTTCTCATAAAACTCCCGCGTCGGATCGTAGGATACATTTGTAATCGTCAGACCATCCTTCGTCTTTCCGCATCCCGCGAGGCTCACAAGCAGTACCGCAAGCAGTGCTGCGCACATCTGTCTTTTTTTTGTTTGTCTGTCCGGCTTCCACGGCTTATCTGTTTTTCGCATGATCTTTCCTGCCTTTTATCCAGCCGCCTGATTCAGACGGGCTTATTCCTCTACTGTAAATAAGGAAGTAGATAAATATCTCTCTCCGGTATCAGGAAGCAGTACCACGATGTTCTTTCCTTCATTCTCCGGTCTCTTTGCCAGCTCTGTTGCCGCCGCAAGCGCTGCCCCTGCAGAGATACCGACCAGTAATCCGTCTGTCCGTGCAACATGTCTGGAGGTTTCAAATGCTGTATCGTTTTCTACCTGAATGATCTCATCCAGCAAATCCACGTCGAGCACTTTAGGGACGAACCCAGCTCCGATTCCCTGTATCTTGTGAGGTCCGGGTCTGCCGCCCGAGAGTACCGGCGAACCTGCCGGCTCTACGGCTACAACCTTGACATCCGGCTTTTTTTCCTTTAATCCCCGTCCGGTTCCTGTGACGGTTCCGCCGGTTCCGACTGCCGATACAAAGATGTCTACCGCACCGTCTGTATCATTCCAGATCTCCTGCGCGGTCGTCTTTTTATGAATAGCCGGATTTGCCTGATTCTCAAACTGCTGCGGAATAAATGCATTTCCGTATTCTTCCTTGAGCTGCTCCGCCTTAGCGATCGCGCCCTTCATGCCCTCACGTCCCGGTGTGAGTACGATCTCTGCACCGAGTGCTGACACAATCTTGCGCCGCTCCACACTCATCGTATCCGGCATCGTCAGGATCAGGTGCAATCCTTTCGCTGCTGTCACAAACGCCAGTCCGATACCGGTATTACCACTCGTAGGCTCGATAATCACGGTATCCTGATTGATCTTTCCATCTGCGATTCCCTGTTCGATCATCGCAAATGCAACTCTATCCTTGACACTACCCAGTGGATTGAAGTATTCTAGTTTTGCAATGATTTTTGCGTTGAGCTTCTGCTCCTTTTCATAATTTGTCAGCTCCAGTAACGGAGTGTTTCCGATCAGCTCTGTCAGTTGTTTTGCAATCTTTGCCATATTGAACCGCCCTTCCATTCTTATAATTTTATAATTATGTTGTTCTGTGCGCTCTTTCTGTCATTTCATACTAAACATATAAGAATTGTATAATTTAACTTCCTAGATAATACTACTCTATTCCTACCATGTCAATAGGAATTTGAAAAAAATTATCTTTTTTCCGGTTCATATGATCAAAGTTGTTACCGGTTCAGATTAAGCTGACATAAGATCTGATCCACGCAGGTCTCCACGTCCATATTTGTTGTATCTACAGTGGCTTCCGGATATTCCGGTATCTCATATGGGCTTGTAATTCCTGTAAAATTAGCAATTTGTCCGGCTCTCGCGGCTTTGTATAAACCTTTTACGTCCCGCTTCTCACACTCCTGAATAGATGTGCTGACATATACCTCTTTAAATTCTCTTCCTATAATATTCCGCGCATTTCTGCGATCCTGCCGATAGGGAGAGATAAAAGCCGTGATGACGATCAATCCCGCATCATTCATCAGCTTTGCGACTTCTGCGATGCGGCGGATATTCTCTATCCGGTCTTCATCCGAAAAACCGAGATTATTATTCAGACCCATCCGTATATTGTCGCCATCCAGAAGCATTGTCTTCTTTCCCATGATATACAACCGTTTTTCCAATGCATTTGCAACCGTTGACTTTCCGGCTCCCGACAGACCGCTCATCCAGATGGTACATGCCTGCTGTCCCATCTGTTGTTCCCGCTGTGTCCGGTCAATATCCATATTGTGCCATGTCAGATTTCGTTCCATTTTATTCACCTTCCTGTTTTGAATCATTGTTGGGCTCATTCCATACCTTATGCCAAATAGTGCGAACCGGATGTTTTACTTTCCCAATAAACATGAGCACCCGTTTTCTGAAATGCGCCTGTTCCTGTTTCATCTCTGCGATCGTCCGCTCCTGTTGTTGTATCCTCCGCTCCTGTTCCTGTATCCTCCGGTCCAGATCAATCATAACGGATGTGAAAAAGGTGACCACGCTTTCCAGCATCTCATCATTATCCGCATTCCATTTCGGACTGTGGTCAATCTCTGTATGAAACAGTCTCTTGCCATCCTTTATATATGTTTGCGCAACATACTCATTTACAGTCTCATACGGTGCCAGAAACTCCTGTACTTCATCTGCTGAAAGCATACACGTATCATTCTTCTCTACATGCGTTTTCGTTTGTCTCTGCAGATATTTCCCCAGATAAGTCACTTCTTTCTTACTCAGATCCGCATTTGAATTGATGATTCTCTTTAATTCTGTCTCATTTTTTCCCAGCCGCAGGTTGACATTCTCCGCAAGCGGTAAAAACTCTTCTGACACAGGAAGCCCGACTGCATGCATAAAATCACAGATCACAGAGCCGTCCAGCCAGCTATCCGGTTCATATCTGCGCACTATCACATGTTCTTTTCCAAAAACAGCTGCGATATCATCCAGTTTTTTTGCGTAATTCAATATTTTTCCATCTTTTTTCAAGCTTTCTTCCATATACTGATCACAGGTCATTCTGGCATCAGCTCCAAAATTTTGTTTTACTGCCTGATTCCAGCGTGACAGATAAAATGCATCCTGACGACGAAGATAGACTATGATTTTTACCTGATAGCCATCCTGCAGTGCACGGTTCTTTAAATCCTTAAAGAGATCTGTATACTGGTAGCTGGAAGTATGCCAGATGGCTTCATCCGATAAGATCACATTGTCATAGTTCTCCATCAGACCGGCAATCATGCAATATCCTTCCTCCAGATATTGATTTTCCAGATCATGATCTCTGCCCCCTCCGCTTTTTGTGACATTTTTCACAAGAAAATGTCCATTTCGACGGGCGTTGACATTCTGGTAGGTGTGCTGTGATGCCGGATAAATATATCCCTTGGTTTTTAGTACCTCATTATTCTGTTCTAAAAATCTCTGGATAGATGTCGTAGCGGTTTTTGTCGTTCCAATATGCAGATAAAGTATTTTCATTGAATGTATTCCTCCTGACCAGTCATTATGTAGCATTGACCTCATACGACTGACATCATAAAGTACATTCCTTGAAAAAACCTTGAATGGCATTGTATACTTTGCTCTTTCAATTTATAATGAACACAATCAATACAGTAAAGTTTATATTTTTGGAGTATCCTATGAGAATTTTAATAATTGAAGACAATGTACGTCTTGCTGACAACATCGCCGAATCCCTGCGCGATGAAAATTATATTGCAGATATTGCTTATGACGGTTTATCCGGCTTTGATCAAGCCTCCAGCGGCATCTATGACATCATCATCCTTGATCTGATGCTGCCTAAGATGAATGGCTATGAGCTGCTGGCGGCATTACGGGCCGAGGGAAATCCTGTCCCTGTGCTCATTCTCTCCGCGCTCACCCAGTTAAATGATAAAGTACAAGGCTTTCAGGCAGGGGCAGACGATTACGTTACCAAGCCCTTTGAAATTCAGGAGCTTCTGATGCGTATTCAGGCAATCACCCGGCGTCAGGCTCATGAATATACCAATCAGCCCGGTATTGCAAATCTGGTCTTTGATCACAGCACAGGAGAAATATCAAATACAGATACCGGTAAGTCCATAAAAATAAGCGGAAAAGAAATGCAGCTATGCGAGTTACTGCTGCTCAATCAGAATCAGATACTAGAAAAAGAACAGATTGCAACGAAAATATGGGGATATGATTCCAATGCAGAATACAACAATGTAGAAGTATATATCTCCTTCCTGCGCAGAAAATTACATCATTTGCAGGTCAACGTGAATATTCGTGCTGTACGTGGAATCGGATATATTCTGGAGGTGTCTCATGATTAAAAATTTACAGAAAAAAATATGTATACTATTTATTTGCCTGCTGTCCATTATCTGGATCGGCATTCTCTACATTTATACAATGAACGTCTATCGAAATAACCTGCAGACGATCAAGCAGGATATGCGCCATGCCATCCGGGATTCCAGATGGAGAAACTTTATTAAATATCAGGGAACCCGCTCTGATCTTGGCAATGCCCAGTACTGTGTATATTCTGTGGATGACGATAACCAAACACATCTCCTGTTTCATACATTTTCTGATAAATCCGATGCCGAACTGCTCAGCATCGGACAGGATTTAATCTATGACTGGAGTGGCTCCAACCGTCATATGCGCTATACCTATATCTACAAATATGTATATAGAACAGACCAGAAATATATTATTTTCATCGGTGGCTCATCCGCTCTCCGGGCTACATTGCCAACCATTGGCTTTTGCATATTCCTGCTGTTCGCCGGTATATTCGCATTTGCACGATCCGGTCAGGTATTGTCCCGCTGGCTGACGCAGCCGATAGCTGACATGCTACAGTCTGAAAAGCAATTTATATCCAATGCCAGCCATGAACTGAAAACGCCGCTGGCCGTCATCCGTGCCAGTGCTGATCTGCTGCAAAAGGAAGTCTCGCCGGGCAACAAACATCTGCTATATATTCATCAGGAAACGGATCGTATGATTACTCTCGTAAATCAGATGCTTACCCTGACACGGCTCGATACACAGCAGCACCAATCTCCTGTCACACACTTTCAGGCTGATGCTGCGCTCTACGACATTATTTATCCGATGGAAAGCGTCGCTTTCGAAAAAGGGATCTGTATTACTACAGACATCCAGGAAAACATGTATATCACCGGAGCTATGGATCAGATCCAGAACCTGCTGTCCATTTTACTGAACAACGCCATCAGCTATACCCCGGACAATGGCAGGATCCATATCCGCGCGTACATGCAAGCCAGAAAATTGCACCTTGAAGTAGCAAATACCGGTACTCCCATTCCACCGGAGCAGCGGAAGCATCTTTTCGAACGCTTTTTCCGCGGAGATGAATCCCACGAAGGGAACGGACATTTTGGACTTGGTCTTTCAATCGCAAATAGCATAGTTGTACATCATCATGGCTCAATCTATGTCGACTACAAAGATCAACAAAATATATTTTATGTGGTACTGCCTGTGTGATCCGGCAAATTATCGTCTGGCTGACTCAAAATCTGCCGGATCCGGCATTCCCGGATATCAGTACAAAAGCTGTGTATTTTCCATAACAAATGGTCTGGCACTGTCCTGTCCCCACTGGGTGTCATACATACTCATCAGATAGCGGTTCAGCTGCTTGCGGTTATCAAAGCGGAGCACCTGATACGGCAGCGAAAACGATAGCTTTTCAACAAAAAGCAATTTTCCGTTTTTCTCCGGAACCAACACACCTGCATGACCGATAAACAATTCATTATCATTCTTTCCAAAGCTGTCGTGAAAGACTACCGTTATCAGGGATGCCTTCGTCTTGTCCGACACCTTGATTCCTTTCCGCTGCCATGCACGCTTCTGTTTTGCAGCATGCTGATCGACATCTGTCGTGTACGCAGTCTTTACCGTTGAATACAATGCTTCAAACTTTTTCTGCTGCTTTTCGGTATATTTTTTCACCGGTGCATTGCGTATCGCATCCTGATCCATAAACAGGTTTGATGCATTCACCTTCGCATCCTTCTTCATGCTGATCTTGTCACCCATCAGGTCATACGCCGTGATTCTGCAGTTATATCCGATGAATTGCGGATTCTTCTTATTCCACAGCTTCATAATCCTGTTTTCGTCATACTGGGGGTTTTTCCCTGTCAGCTTCTTAAATCCTTTTTTTACAAGACCCGTATTTCTGATCGTCTGATTGTACATCTGCACATCCCCAAGCCATGCATCAATCCGTTTCTCCGACAACCCGGCTGCGAGCATGGCTTTTTTTACCTCTTTCTGCGTTTTCGTGTCAACCAGGTTCGAATACTCACCACGGTAAGCATTTGTTTTTGCAGATGCTTCTGTCGTCTGCCCTAATATAAAAGCAGGCAGTAAAAGTGCTGTACACAGTACAAGCATACATAATTTTTTTTGTTTTTTCATTTTCCTCTTCTCCTTTCAAGCTGTCAGACTGTATGCAGAACCTACATAGGAACAACCTTCATTATACTTTTTTTCTATAATATTTCAATTGGGAATCAGCGGAAGTATGTGTCCTGTTCACTCCTGCTCCATTTCGCTGTCTGCCATATACGACCGCTATTCCGGCTTCTGCAGGCTCATTTTTAGCTTCTGTGCCGCGGCGCTCATCGGCCGCCTGGTATCATATACCATGCACACATAGCGTTTCGGGATCTCCTCACGCAGCTTCATCTGGACGACCTCATGGCTTTTGATCGATTCCCCGACCATCTCCTCCGGTAAAAACGCAAGTCCCAACTCGCTCTTAACGAGTGGCAGCACCTGATCGGTTGTGGCAGCCTCAATATCAGGCTTCAGTTCACTGCCGTATCTGTGAAATAGTTCACTGTAAAAATGATACGTTGTCGTGTCCGCCCCGAGACAGATCATCGGATACTGCTTCAGTTCCTGCAGGCGCAGTTCCTGGCTGCTGACCGCTGTAAACGTCTTTCCTCCAACTAATATCTCCTGAAACGCTTTTACCTTTACCTCCTTTAATGGCGCTTCTACATCAGTAGGAGTCGTGACAAGCGCAAAATCGATCTCACCGCTTTGCACGGAATGAACCGCCTGTGGTGTTGAATGATTACAGATCTTGATCCGAACCCCCGGATATGCCATATGAAATTTTTTTAAAATATCTAACAGAAAAATATTGAGGGCGATCTCGCTCGCACCGATCGAGATGCTGCCGTGTTCTAAGCCGACGCTCTCTGTCAGTTCCTCCTCTGCCTGCCACAGCTGTGTCATCGCCGCCGCAACACGCGTGTACAGCCGCTCCCCTTCCGGTGTCAGACACACGCCACGATTCGTCCGGATAAATAGTCTGCAGTTTACCTCGTCCTCCAGACAGTTCATGGCGCGTGTGATATTTGGCTGGCTGTTGTTCAGGGCACGTGCCGCCTTCGTAAAATTCTGATACTTTGCCACATAATAAAAGATTTTGTAATATTCAAAATTGACATTCATGACCGTTCCACTCCCATGCGCAAAACCTGTATTGCCGCTCTTACAGGCATATCATATCATTATACCTGTTATATCAATAATACTTTTTACTTATTTCTATCTTTTGATTATACTTACAACGAAATGAAAAAGCAAGTATCTACAAGGAGGAAAAAAGTATGTTAGCTGCTGTTACCGGAATCAACTGGGGTGACGAGGGAAAAGGAAGAGTCATCGACCTCGTCGCAGAAAAGGCGGATATCGTCGTCCGTTATCAGGGCGGCAACAATGCCGGACACACAGTCGTCACCGGAAGTGGGAAATATGTGCTCAATCTGCTCCCTTCCGGCATCCTGCATCCGGATGTCACCTGTGTACTCGGAGACGGAATGGTCGTAGATCTCGAACATCTCGCAAAGGAGATCTCACAAATTCAGGAAAGCGGAGTCGACGTATCTCCACGAAACCTCAGATTATCATCACGCGCGACGATCTCCATGCCGTGGCACCGCGTACAGGACGAGCTGGAGGAAGACCGTCTGGCAAAAACAGGTACCGCTTTCGGTTCCACCAGACGAGGCATCGCCTACGCATACAGCGACAAGTACCGCAAAAAAACACTCCGTCTCGGCGACCTCCTTCACTTGGATAAACCCTATATACAGGCCAGACTGGAGACCATGTTAGAGTCAAAAAATCTGGAACTGGCCGGCTGCTACCATCAGGAGCCGATGTCTTACCCCGCGCTGCTGTCCTGGTGTGAGAAGCAGGCCGCACTGTTTGCCCCCTATATCTGTGACACCGGCAGCTACCTGCAGCGATCACTGGAAAACGGCAAGATCGTTGTCCTCGAAGCGCAGCTTGGCGCGATGAGAGATATTGATTATGGTATCTTCCCCTATACGTCCAGTTCTTCAACGATCTCCGCATATGGTCCGATCGGAGCAGGCATCCCCGGAGAGCAGCTCGATCATGTCGTTGGTGTACTCAAGGCATACTCCACCTGTGTCGGTGCCGGACCTTTCATAGCAGAACATGCCATGCCCGAATCCTGGATGGAATCACTCCGGAGCGCTGGTTGCGAATACGGAGCCGCTACCGGTCGTCCGCGCCGGGTTGGTCCTTTCGATGTCGTTGCCAGCCGCTATGGGCTGAAATGCCAGAATGCGGATAAGATCGCACTGACCAAGCTCGATGTACTGAGCAAATTTGATGAAATACCGGTTATCACCGGCTATCGCCAGGATGGAGTGCTATTAGACAGCTTTGATCCGATGATAGATCTCGACTCCTGCGAACCTGTCATCAAGTATCTCCCTGGCTGGAACAGCGGCATTTCCACATGCCGCAGTTGGAATGAGCTGCCTGAAAATGCCAAAGCCTATGTCTCCTTTATTGAAGAACAGCTCGACCACGAAATCCAGTTTGTTTCTGTCGGAGCCGAGCGTGACCAGTACATCATGAAAGGAGAATGGCTATGAGACATTTGATCAGCCCCTTAGATTTGACACAGGAAGAAACCATACAGATTCTGGATCTGGCTGACCGCATCCGGACACAGCCGGATCGCTATGCACATGCCGCCGAACGCAAAAAGCTCGCGACACTGTTTTATGAGCCTAGCACAAGGACTCGCCTCTCTTTCGAATCTGCAATGCTCAGCCTTGGTGGACAGACACTCGGTTTTTCCGATGCAGACCAGTCCAGTGCTTCAAAAGGAGAGACCGTTGCGGATACCGCACGTGTCGTGAGCTGCTATGCAGATATCATCGCTATGCGTCATCCCAAAGAGGGTGCGCCCCTGCGTGCCTCCATGTATTCAAAAGTGCCGGTCATCAATGCCGGTGACGGCGGACACAATCATCCGACCCAGACACTGATTGATCTGATGACGATCCGCCAGCGCAAAGGCCGTTTAGATCATCTCAAAGTGGGATTTTGCGGAGACCTGAAGTTTGGGCGTACCGTTCATTCGCTCGTCAACAGCCTCGTGCGTTTTCCGGGCAATGAGTTCTATTTTATCTCACCCGAAGAACTGCGCATCCCGGACTATGTGATCGAAGATACGTTAGAACCGACAGACACACCGTATCACGAAGTAGACAATCTGGAAGACACGCTTCCACAGCTGGATGTACTATATATGACACGTGTGCAGAAAGAGCGTTTTTTCAATGAGGAGGATTATATCCGTCTGAAAGGAACCTATGTGCTGACCAGGGAGAAGCTGCACCTCGCCCCGACAGACATGCCGGTACTCCACCCACTGCCGAGAGTCGATGAGATCACACTGGATGTCGATGACGATCCGCGTGCCGCCTATTTTGACCAGGTGCAAAACGGTGTGTATCTGCGGATGGCGCTCATTCTGTCACTGCTTGCTCTTCCGGATCCTGTCACCGGAAAAACGATCCTACCATAACTTTTATCTAAGATTTTTGAAAGGAGCTGATACGATGTCACTGGTATTGCCACGCGAAGAGGAAGTCGAAAATATTTTTTCCAGAATCCTCTCTTCCAACGAGTCCTGTGAACGGCTCTTGGAGACATTTTACGACCATCTGTGCGATGATAACCGATTCATGGATCCTGATCCCCACCATTTTGCGGAAGTTCTGCTGAATGCATACAAAAACGGAGATGTCAGCGCATTATTGCTTGAAATATGCAACCGAAGCATGTTTGACCTCTTAAAAGAAGCCTATCTGATTCCCAAACGGTTTCACGGAAAAAGTGGTGAAAATCCAATCCTGCTGACGGATGCAGACGGCAATCTGCTCGAAGAGAAAAAATCACTCGTCAACAAGCATGAATATAAAAAGTTCCATGAAATATTCACTGCACATCATGCGGCTCCGCGTTCCAGGCTATATCTTGCGGACGGTTATGATCTCGTCAGATACTATACCTCTGACATGAACATCCGGGAACAGCATGAGAATAAAGAACGCGGCATACTCATCCTCTATGCACTTCCTGATACAAAGCAGCTCCACCTGACCCGGGCACAAGCCTATGATGTTATCTGGGGCACTTTCCGCGAAATACAAAAATCAGCATTTTCTGCCATTGTATTCTATGGTCAGGAGACCGGCAGCAAATCAGGGAAATTCTATGATGAACTAGGCGTTCTGCTGCCGATCCGCGAATTTGAATCTACGATGCTGCATCATCTGGGTGTCATCGATGGACTGGTCTTATCATGCCGTGAAGAGATGATAAAATCAGCTGGCAGTGATAGTCTGGATCTCTAATCGGATGGAAGGTACAACTATGAACACTCCTAACACAACAACAAAGAACACAGACATCAAGATTAAAAAAAATCATATGGATATTCATTGGCACAAGTATGCCGATTCAAACGACTGTGCGCCCATTACAACAGCCAGTCTGTCTGCCAAAGCATCTGTAATCGGCCGTGTAGGCATCATGATGCTCGCCTGCGGTACCGGTGCTTGGCGTGTCCGTAGCTCCATGAATGAGCTGGCGGAACTTATGGATATTACCTGTACCGTCGATATCGGTCTGATGTCTATTAATTACACCTGCTTTGACGGAAATGACAGCTTCAGCCAGTCACTATGCCTGACCAATACCGGTGTGAATACCTCCCAGCTCAACCGGCTCGAAAAATTTGTGTCTGGTTTTGCTCATAAGGAGTTGTCCCAAAGCTGCGAGGATATCCATTCGGCACTTGATGAGATCGAACGGATTCACAGCCTGTACTCTCCCCTCACACTGGCTGTATCTGCCGCACTGGCTTGCGGAGCCTTTACTTTTCTGCTCGGCGGTGGTATCATTGAAATGTTTTGTGCATTCATCGGTGCAGGTATCGGAAATTATATCAGATGTAAACTGACGAAACATCATTTTACATTGTTTTTATGTATCATTTCCTCTGTATCAGCAGCCTGCCTTACCTATACGGCACTACTGAAACTGCTTCAGGTCGCCTGTTCGATCAATCTCCAGCACGAGGCCGGGTACATTTGCTCTATGCTGTTTATCATTCCTGGTTTTCCGTTTATCACAAGCGGCATCGATCTGGCGAAGCTCGATATGCGCTCGGGCATGGAACGGCTCATGTATTCCCTGATCATCATCACGGTCGCTACCATGACTGCCTGGATACTCGCCATGCTGCTCGGATTGAAGCCCATGCCGTTTTTGCCACTGCATCTGGCATTATGGCAATGGATTTTCCTGCGCATGATTGCCGGTTTTTGCGGTGTGTTTGGATTTTCCGCTATGTTTAACAGCCCCCTGCAGATCGCCGTGGCTGCCGGTATGATCGGTGCAGTATCAAATACCGTTCGTTTAGAACTGATTGATATTTTTTCCCTGCCTCCGGCTGCTGCTGCCTTTATTGGAGCTTTTATTGCTGGTATTCTGGCTTCTTCATTAAAAGGGTTCGCCGGATATCCCAGAATATCTATCACAGTTCCATCCATTGTAATCATGGTTCCGGGATTATATTTATATAAAGGCTTTTATAATCTGGGCGTTATGAATCTCTCGGTCGCAGCTTCCTGGCTGGCCTCCGCACTGCTTATCATTCTGGCGCTGCCGCTTGGACTGATCTTTGCGCGGATCATCACTGACCGCGCATTCCGCTATTGCACCTAGACAAATTTACAATTTAGGAGATATCATGGCTTTTACAAAATCTAGTTATCATTCAAACAGGCAAATGTCCGAGTCTTTTCTGATTGCCGCCCTGCTATCTGTCTCGGGCGGATTGCAGGACGTATATACCTATATTGCACGTGACCATGTCTTTGCCAATGCGCAGACCGGAAATATCGTTCTTCTCAGCACCAACATCTTTGAAGGCAACTGGGCAAGTGTACTGCACTATGTAGTGCCTGTCCTGTTCTTTATGCTGGGGGTTGCTGCAACGATACTGGTTCGTCAGACATTCCAGAATCTGCAACGTTTTCACTGGCGGCAGATCGTTGTATTGATCGAACTGATCCTGCTGTTTGGTGTCGGCTTTATGCCGGAAAAACTGAATCTGACCGCCAATGCCCTCGTCTCATTCTCCTGCGCCATGCAGGTACAGGCATTCCGAAAAGTGGATAGTTATGCATTTGCCAGTACGATGTGTATCGGCAACATGCGAAGCGGTGTCGAAGCATTCTGTTCCTACAGGCAGACACATAACAGGCAGATCCTATACAAATCTTTCCACTATTTTGGAGTGATCCTTTTATTTGCACTCGGTGCCGGTATTGGCAGCCGCCTGATTGCCAGTCTTGGAATGCATACGATCTGGATCTCCTGCGTATTGCTGCTCGTCAGCTTCACGATCATGTTTATTCAAGAGGAGCAACAGGAACACACCTGACAATCACACTACGAAATCTAAAAAAGGTGTCCGCAATCATGCGGACACCTTTTCTTATTCTTCTATTCCATTAAAATTCCATTAGAATTCCATTCAATTAGATATTCAACAGATCACTGAACTCTTTCAAAGCTCCCTCCGTCTCATGCGCGAGCACACGCTTTGCCAATACTTTTCCAAGCTGTACACCCTCCTGGTCAAAGCTGTTGACATTCCATAAGAATCCCTGGAACATCACTTTATTTTCAAAGTGTGCCAGCAATGCGCCAAGCGCCTGCGGGTTCAACTGCTCACCAATGATGATGCTGGACGGACGTCCACCCTCAAAGTTCTTGTTGCGGTTCTCATCAGACTTGCCACATGCAAATGCGACGATCTGTGCAGCGACATTTGCACACAGCTTCTGCTGGCTCGTGCTGCCCTGGATATCGACATCTGTTCCGATCTGGCTGTTCTTGAATCCGACAAACTGCAGCGGGATAATATCTGTTCCCTGATGCAGTAACTGGTAGAAGGAATGCTGTCCGTTTGTTCCGGGCTCACCAAAGATCACCGGGCCAGTCGGATAATTGACCGGATCTCCAAAGCGGTTGACTGATTTTCCGTTTGACTCCATATCAAGCTGCTGCAGATGTGCCGGGAAACGGCTCAGTGCCTGTGAATACGGCAGTACCGCAGTGCTCGGATAACCAAGTACATTGCGCTCATACACACCGATCAATGCATCCAGCATCGCTGCATTCTCTAATACATTTTCATTTGCTGACAGGCGGTCCTCCTCAGCTGCTCCCTCGAGGAACTGCGCGAATACTTCTGGTCCGAAAGCCAGTGATAATACTGCCCCGCCGACTGCAGAAGTAGAAGAATAACGTCCTCCGATATAGTCATCCATAAAGAATGCTGCCAGATAATCATCGCTCTTTGCCAGCGGTGAAGTCTCACTGGTGACTGCAACCATATGATCAGAAGGATTGAGTCCTGCATTTTTCAAGGCATCCTTGACAAATGACTCATTTGTCAGAGTCTCTAATGTCGTACCTGACTTGGATACGAGTACAAATAATGAATGCGCCACATCAATCGAATTCAATACTGCTGCCGCATCATCCGGATCTACGTTGCTGATAAACTTTGCCTCCATCTTGAACGTATTGTTTTTCTTTGCCCAGTTCTCAAGTGCCAGATACATTGCACGGGGACCGAGATCACTTCCACCGATACCGATCTGAACAACAGTCGTAAACTTCTCTCCAGCTGCGTTGGTGATCTTTCCTGCGTGTACATCATTTGCAAAATCAGCGATCTTCTCCTGCTGTGATACATAGAAAGCACGCTTGTCCACACCATCTGCCTCGACCTTGTCGCCAAGCTGTCCGCGTGTCAGCTGATGAAGCACCAGACGATTCTCTCCGGTATTGATCACTGCTCCGTTGTACAGCTCCTTGAACTTTTCTGCAAGCTGTGCTTCCTTTGCCAGATCTGCCAGTACCTGTAAGGTATCATCATCTACCGCCTTTGCTGCATAATGATAAGTCAGGCCTGCAGCCATCGGTGTGCTGTATTTTGTCACGCGCGCTGCGCCGTTATCACCACTCATCACCTCTGCCAGCTTGACAGGTGAAGTCTTTGTCAGCTTCTCATAAGAAGCCAGTGTATCGAGATTGTTCCATGTAACCATTGTACAAATCCTCCTTCTTATTCTCAATCCTAAATTGACTCAATTATACTATGAAATGCTGGTGCGTTCAAGGTTTGTTTTCTTTGTAGTTTCGTTCAAAAAAATGAGACGCCGGAGCGTCTCATTCAGGGTATTATATGATTGTTGGGTGATCCATGCCGCACGTATGCGAGTGGATCAGGTATTTACTTTAAGTTTCTGATCAGGCTTCCTTTCTCATGAGCCGGTGGGCAATTAAGCATGTGCCGGTATTTTATATCCGGCAGCTTCCATTGCTTTCTCAAATTCCGGAATACTCATGTTAGTTTTCTGTGCACCACGCTCAACGCCATAGTCTCCGGACTGTACGGAATCGAAGATTTCTTCAAGGCGACCTTCCGCACGACCTTCCGCACGACCTTCCTGTATACCTGAATCATATTGATCTCTCCATGCTTTGCACATATTAACCACACTTCCTTTCTCATTCAATGGGATTTTTGTACCTGCAAAATCATTGATTGTACGTACCGTATCGTTAGAAAGTTTCGTAAAACTTGGATCGCTATCTAACATTTTCGCCATCCTTTTGCTGTCACAGGACACGCTTAATACCTCAAAGATCTGTTTCAGGTCTGTTTTGAACTTATCAAAATCATTGATTTCCGCCGGCACGATAACGTTAGCCTTATAATCAGACATGAATGGAAGTAGTCTCTGGTCTACATCAGGAAACATTTCCTTTAAGTTCCTCGGAGCATCCCATTCCTTATCGCCAAGATACACCGTAAGAGTAATAACCGGAGTAAGCTTATCTGTCACTTTAAATCCCGATAAAAATTCGTCGTTATCCGTGTACTCTTTTTCATCACGGTGCTTTGTTGCCGCCTGTTTTACCTGATCGCCGTAATTGATGGCATCATACAGCATGTTTTTAACTGGCATTGCGTAATGAACCGATGACTGTGCTTCCAAGCCAAATAAGACGATACATAATTCTCCGGTTGTCTTAATAACCGCATTTTTGAGCAGATCTCTCCATTTTTGCATATGTATATGCTTTGGATCCACACCAAATACAGCCAGAACTTCCGTTGAATCTTTTTCTTGCAAGTCATCAGCTGAAATGATCTGTTCTCCTTCAAACAATACAGCATTGCACAGATCTGCAAATTTCTTATTGTCCGAAAAATACTCTTTTGCTGCTGAATCTACTTTTCCCATGGTGTTTTGTTCCTCTCTTTCCCTGCGTAATAGCAGATTTTGTTATCTATATAAACAGGGAAAGCGTGAGAGCAGTCCCTGAGCGTTTTCAAGGATTGCTCCTGTCATTATGGTGTTTTTTACTGCGGTGATCCATGTCTGCAGTAAAAACATGTACTGTCACTTATATTATATGTAGGATATTCGTAAATTTCAACCCTGCACCCGAAGAAATATATGGCAGTTCAGATATTTTGAAGCCTCCGGTTATTTATCTTTGTATGGCTTTATTATGTTTTATTTTATCAAAAAAGCAGGGGCAAAACAACAGGTATGTCCGCCTGTTATTTTTTATTTGCGCTCATTTTCCAGAAACCATAATAAATACGGTATAAAAATGGAAAAATCCGTGTCCGGCATGCAGGACGGGCACAGCCAGGGATTTTATTCCTGCAGTGACAGGGAGGATACATACATGTACATCTCATTTTTCAAACGACTGGCAGGGCTTGTCCGAAATTATGACACCGTCTGACTTTACAGGCTGCCAATTACTTTTTGTTTTGCGCCAGTATGGATGACGGCCGGTCAAACCGAATCGGCTCTCCATCAATATCAGTAATCACGCCTCCCGCCTCCTCCACGAGCAATGAGCCAGCTGCATAGTCCCACGGCGATAAACGCAATTCAAAATACACCTCGGCGCGCCCCGCTGCAATCGAACACAGATCAAGTGCCGCTGATCCGCTTCTCCTGATATCTAATGCCTGTTCAAAATAGGTATACGCCAATGAAAAGGATGGCTTCCACAGCTCCTTATAATACGGCGAAGATCCAAACAACACGAGCCCATTCTCCAACGGCTGGTCAGATACGTGGATTCTCTCATCGTTGCAATATGCTCCCATTCCGCGTTCTGCCCAGAACATCTCATCCAGATAAGGATTATATATGACTCCCATCACAACCTGCCCTTCATCAAGCAGCGCGATCGAAATAGCGCTCGCGTGATAGTCTTTGATAAAATTTGTCGTGCCGTCGATCGGATCAACGATAAATGCATGCTTTGCCCCCACATCGCTTTGCGCATCACTTTCTTCCCCAATAAATACCGCATCCGGCACGATCTGCAGCAGATGCTCCCTGAGATATATCTCCACAGACACATCATACTTCGTAACCAAATTCGCCTGCCCCTGCTTTGACTCGATGCGCAGGCTCTCCCGATCTGCCTGCACGATCATTTCACCACATGTTCTTGCTGCCTTGCAGATCGCTTCTCTTATTTCTATATGATTTGACACTTGTTCTCCCACCTTTATCATACTATTAGCTGAGTTTTCGTTGTTTTATGATTCGTAACTGTTCAGTACCCTCACAGTTACGTTGCAAAATCCATTCCAAATCGGCTTCGCCGATGGGATTTTGCATGACCTGGTCATATTCTTACGGTCTCAGCAGCAAGTGCTTCGACCTGTTCTGAATAGTTACCATGATTCTTCTTTTAATGTCTTCTCACCCAGTCCTACAACCCCCGCTTGCTGCTGGAAAGATTATCTGTATTTCCTATCAGATAATTAAATATGCATAGATCCCAGCGTTTTAACTGATCTTCCATTGGATTTGCCGAATATTGTTTTAAAATATCAAACATTTTCACCAAATAACCCTCATTGTTATGTTCATATTTATTTGATGACGGGTTTCATCCAGTCAACCCCTTTTTTCCAACACCAGATCTAACCCCAGCAAATTGATCAATGTAATTGTTTTTCCGATTTCCGCAGTCGTCTTTCCCCGCTCCAAATCAGATATGAAGCTCGTACTAAATCCTGTAAACTCAGCCAGATAGGTCTGTGTATAATGCAGCTCTTTTCTACGGCTGCGAATTGCTTCCCCTAATGATTTTGCATCTGTGACCTTCATTTTCCATTCCTCTTTCAAATTTAGCCGTACGGTCAAATATTGTGTACAACAACATAATATAGCCGTACGGCAAAAATATATACAATTCATTATATATTATGCCGTACGGCTATGTCAATTTGAATCCGTGTATGTTCCACATATCCATATAAAATAAGTAATGATTAACCCTCAGATTTCAAGCTATTTCCATCATAAATACAAGTCGTTTCCTTTCCATCAACCATGGTTACCATATAACTGTCCTTCGCAAAGTTCAGTGCAACAACCTTCCCCTTATTTGTATGGAAGATCTGAATCACCACATCCGTCGGTTTCGGATTCTCGCCCAGATATTCACTTGGTTTCTTACCATTAAGGAATCCGCCTGATCCAAACGTATAACTAGGATTTGCATTTTTGTCCGCACTACTCAGATACTCCAGCACCTGTCTGGCTATGATCCGGCTGGATGAGCCTGCCTCTGTGGTACTATCGGGATTTTTTTGCAAATCATGCAAAGACGCATTTGATACTCTTCCAAGATTTGTCATCTTCTCCCCATCAATCGTAACTGAAAACCTACAAGATGACCAAATGCTAAAACTTTCTTCATGCAATCCATAGCATTCTGTCAAAGCCGCCTGCGCTGAAACCCAGACATTCCTCGCCTCTGATATAATCTTTTCTTTTTTTGTCTTTTCGATATATCCTGTCAAAGCTGGAATGAGAACGGCTGCGAGAACAGCGATAATCAATAGCACAACAATCATTTCCACCAGTGTAAATCCGTGGTTTTTTTCGTGTTTTTTCATTCTACGTCTCTCTGCCACTATCAATACCGGGAGCGCAGATCCACGCTCCTATATATTTTCAAAACTATGCTACCAGCAGTTTCTTTCATCATGACAATATTACCATTTGTGCTATCATTGTACCAACATTATATAGATTCGTCAACGCACTATGCGCTTGAGTTAGCACGGGAGAGAGCTCTTCCAATTTCCCAGCAACAGCTTTACCAGCCATACAAAAAAAACATCACAAGAACCGGAATCAGACAGGTTGTGACGATCAGCACTGCCAGACCATCGATGAACTTATTCAACATATATTTGAATTGTTCGCTCGCGATGCCTACACTGTTTTTTGCTTTGTCGATCGTATCCTTTGCCTTGTCGATCAAGCCGGAAAAAATCCCCTCATCCGTCTCCTGATCTGTGGTCTGCTGCCCGCTCAGTGCTTCGTCTGTTGTCTCCTGTGTCTGGCTGATGATCCGGTCTGTCTCTTCGAGCGTCGCATCTATCGACTCCTGATACGTATTGTAGATCAACTGGGATACATGCACACTCACTGGGATCACCGCATATAATGCCAGACCGAATATCAGGATCCTGACGCCGAGTTTCCCGAATATATCTTTTTTCACGCCGAAATACAATACCAGCGCGGCCATAGCTATCGGTATCAGCCATTTGAAGGTCAATGCTCCTAGAATGGTCAACAGATACTTTTCCAGATAGATCGCAGAGACTACGATCAGAAAATAACCGCTCAGGTCAGTCAGTTTTTCCGCGATCGGTGTCCCGGCATCCCCCGGTATAATGGTAATAGCCGCTGACAATGCGGTTGCTCCCGCACACAGCTCCAGCGCAGTCGTCTTCTTCTCATCCAGATAACGAATCGTCTTCTGATTCGTCTCATAGTCCGGTGATGCGTAGTTCTTTGCCAGCAGCCTGTTGGATACGACTGCTATGATGATGCAAAACACTATGATACAGGCTCTGAAAACTTTGTTCTCTTTTAAACGATTGTCTGCCATGTCGTTCCTCCGTTTGCTTTTCGTGATAATATTTCTGCGAAGTTATATCGCTGATTGTTCTCTATTTTAACTATTCTGCTCTAATTTCTTTTTCACCCACAGTATTCAAACGCATTCCGGTACAGCACAACCTCCACCTCATCGCCGCCGCTCACCGTCACCACATCAAAACGCACCGGGGTGTTCTCCGCGTGACCATGCCGCAGCATATAAAACAACGCCACCCGCGAGATCGTCTGCTGTTTTCGCCTGTCTACTGCCTCAGAAGGATCACCACATTCTGCGTCATGCCGGTATTTGACCTCAATAAATACAAGATAGCCGTCCTCACGCGCCACGATATCGATCTCTCCGCTGCGGCAGCGAAAGTTACGCTCTACGATTGCAAACCCCCGTTTTTCCAGCCATTCACACACGAATGCCTCTTTTTCATCACCGATCTGTCTATTATTCTGTCTACGCATAGATTCTTCTCCGTTACTGTATCTACTATTTTTAATGCTCACTCCACCATCAAAAACGCTCCGAGATTTCCTCTCCTGCCACCGGTATAACGATGGGAAAACAGATGATCCGGATTGCAGCAGGTGCAGATGTCCGTGATCTGTAAATGCGATGGTTCCACACCTGCATCGAGCAGGATATGGCGGTTTGCCTCCCACAGATCGAGCTGGTATTTGCCCCCGCCCTTCGCATGCAGGATCTCATCTATCATATGATGTTCCGGGAATGCAGCGCGAAACTGCTCTGCCACATCCTCGCTGACTTCATAACAGTCTACACAGATACTTGGTCCGATCGCGCACCTCACATCCTCCGGCTGTGTGCCGAATGCATCTGCCATCGCCTGCAGCGTCACAGCACCCATGCGCGCAACAGTTCCCCGCCAGCCGGAATGTGACAACCCGATCGCATGGTGCACCGGATCGACAAAAAACAACGGCACACAATCCGCATAAAATGTACCGAGCAGCACGCCTGGTTCATCCGTGATCAATCCATCCACATCATCCCACGGCAACGCACGTGTCACGCCAACACCGCCATCCGCGGCATGCACATGACGCACGTTTGTCGTATGCGTCTGTTTCGAACAGACAATCTGCTCCGGCGATACGCCAAATGCCTGCGCCACGCGCGCAAAGTTCCCATGTACCGCAGCCTCATCATCACCACGCGTGAAACTCAGGTTCAGGCTGCCCCATTCACCTTTGCTCACACCACCGTAACGTGTCGTAAACCCATGCCGTATCCCCTCACAGCGTGAGAGCAATGGAAATTGTAAAAGCGGCAGGATCACTCCTGCCGTAAGTTCATAATCGTATTCTGTGAGCACCGGCTGATCGCCCTTGCGTTTCCATATGTGCTCATTTTTTCCGTATAATTTCCCGTTCATCAATCCAGCCATTCTCCTATTTTCCAAGCTTTGCACGTATCCGATCCATATCATTGACAAAAACCAGAATCTCGGCCACGACCTCATAGAGTTCCGGTGGGATCATATCCCCAATCTCCAGCCTGGAGAGTGTATCTGCCAGTTTATCATCCTTATAGGTCGGGACATCCGCCTCCTTTGCGGTCTCTATGATACGGTCCGCAAGCGTTCCCTTACCAGTCGCCAGTATTTTCGGTGCTGCATCTCCGGGTGTATATGCCAATGCCACCGCTGTCTTTGCTTTTTCGCCTGTCTGCTTCGTATCTGCCATCTCATGCCCTCACATCAAATGAATACCGGTGCACCACACCGGTACTGCCTGCGCCGGGAAGATCTTTTTTCAGAAAATCCTCCACAAAATCTACCTTTCCCCTGTCGCCGCTCACCGTGAGCGTCACGTTATAACCGAGCGCTGACAGCTTGGCATCGAGAATCGGCAGATATTTTTCTACAAGTGCATAACTCTCATCATCTGAAAATGAAAAATTCGTATCGACGGATTTTCCTTTCATCTTGACCGACACATCCGTCGATCCCAGATGCTCCATATCCAGATGTAAAAACGCGGAGAGCTCGTCATTTTCCCCACGTGCCCTTCGCTTATTTGTATAGACATACAGGTCACCATTTGCATTCTGTCCACTCATCTTCAGTGGGATCTGCACATAATTGTAGATCTGATTGACCTGGTTCATAAATTCCACATTGCCCCGGATCTGGTCGACGGAACGCCCCAACGCAGAATTCTCATTGCCTGTCAGCCTGAGCACCTTGGAGATATCCTCCATCTGTCGTTCCAGTCGCTCATAGAGGTCACTGATCTTCGACTTACTCTTTACATCTGACGGGCGCACGAGCCACTGCTCCTCCATCACGTTGTTTAGAAGTTTCTGATAACCCTTGTGCGAGAACAGTTCCTTCACATCATCCGTTTCGAGTCCACCCTTTGCCAGCTGTGCCTGCAATTCTCCATCAATCAGTGAGAGCATCTTGCGTGCTGTCAGATTCAGGTTCAGATCACCGTCCTCATCAAAAACATTCTCATTGTCAGCCAGATCTCCGATACTGCGCAGCAGGTCAGAAAAACTCTCCTGCATCTGCGGATCTAACACCGCACCCAGCTGCTGCGGTGCGTAGCGGACAAGTGGCTGTGCATCTGCCGACTCACTGTCAAAAAACATGCCCTCTACTTCGCCTTTTGCCGCATCGGGTGCTGTGATGCCTGCCGCTCCCTCCGCATCCATCATCTGCTGTACACGGTCTGCATCTGCCAGAATGGCTGCATCTGTCCCATCCGTCATTCCCTCCGAGAGAATCCCGAATAACTGCGAATTCATCTGCACCATCTGCGATAGATCCATACTCTGGGATTCCAGAAACTGTGGCAGTGCCTCCATCAGATCATTCATCTGTCCAAGCAGCATATGTGTATCATTGCGGTAGTTTTCAAACTGTGCCGCCATCTGCGGTGTGATCGGCAGATCCAGTTTTCGCATCTGCACGAGTGTATCCACGCCGACTCCCTCATTTCCGACAACCGCGCGGTGCATCTCCGCTAACGCATCCGCATTGATCGGCATCTGTTCCCTCATCATCGCATCTACCATCTGTAGATTCCGGTCATCGATCGGCAGTCCCGCCGCCTGCAATGCACGCATCAGTGTGGGATTGGAGGTGCCTGTACCCATATATGGCCGGATCGCTACAACACCATCTTCATTGGATTTTACCTGAAAAAACATGGACTGCCCCTGCACGAGTTTTAACGCATTTTTATCCAGTCTGGCATGTACATTCTGACCATTTTCCAGACTGAGAATCACGTTCGAACCTTTGACAAACGCAATGTTTCCCTCAAAAATACTGCCCGGAACCAGTTCACGAACCGCTGCCGTCAGACTCGTGACCGCAGTACTCGGAACCGGTGTGCCTACCGGCTGTCCGGCATTTTTATTGTATTGTCCGACATAAGATATCTGCATCCGGTCATCCTCCACATCATGTGTTTACCATGCAGCCGTAAACCGTTGACCGATTGTTACGGTGCTATACAAAGTGTCCGATAAATGACTGTCTGTGGATCGGTGACGCACCCAGACGCTTGAGTGCGTCAATATGTGCGGCAGAACCATATCCCTTATTTTCTGCAAATGCATAACCCGGATAGAGTCTGTCATAATCCACCATCATGCGATCCCTTGTCACCTTTGCGATAATGCTCGCTGCACCGATCGAGATACTCTGTGCATCTCCTTTGATGATCGGCACCTGCGGAATATCCACCTGTGGAATCGTCACTGCATCATTTAATAATATATCGGGTCTTACCTGCAAATTGTTGATAGCCTCACGCATCGCTTCATACGTTGCCTGCAGGATATTGATCTCATCGATCCGCTGCGGTGATGCCTGTCCGATCCCAACTGCTACCGCCTGCTCCATGATCACATCGTATAATTCCTCGCGTTTTGCGGCAGAGAGTTTTTTCGAATCATTGATATATAAGATCTCACAGTCCTTCGGCAGAATGACAGCCCCGGCTACAACCGGTCCCGCAAGCGGTCCTCTGCCGACCTCATCGATTCCGCAGATATGCGCAGCATATGCATACTCCCGCTCATAGGATTGCAGTTCATAGATCCGCTTTTTTTCTGCCTCGAGCTTTTGCAGGCGCTTCTCTGCCTGCTCCACGAGCTTTTGTACTCCGGTGCGTCCATCTGCCCGGTAATTCTCTATAAATACAGATAACCTCTCATCTGCTGTACTTTTTAATTCCTCTTTGACCGCCCCGATCTTTTTTCCCTGTGTATCCATGTGCTTCCATCCTCTTCCAACTGCTTCCGGTCTGCGCCGCTTGGTCTTCTTTAAACAGTTTTTCCGGCAATCTTATTTTAACAATCCAAAATTTGGGGTGAGTCTCAGCCACGCAGTTCCTTTGATCTGTGACTTTGAAACCGGCCCTACATCCGGATCACGGCTGTCACTGCTGTTATTCCGGTTATCACCCAGTACAAAATATTCGTCATCACCGAGCGTGATCCCGTCCTCAGCCAAGCCCGGATCTTCGATCACTTCTTTGCCGTAGTTCTCCGCGAGCAGATCTCCATCGATATAGATATTGCCGTCATCATCGATCTGTACGGTCTCTCCCGGCAGGCCGATCACACGTTTGATATAGTCCGTATCTGTATCATAGGCATATTTAAATACAACAATCTGATACCTGTCTAACTGCTTAAACCGGTAAGTAAATTTATTCATCAGCAGCCGGTCACCATCCTGCAGCGTATCGTTCATTGAGGGACCATCCACCTCTACCTGCCCAACCACAAAATGTCCAAATAGATATGCCGCCCCAAAGATCAGTAGGATATACAGGAGCAATCCCAACAGGCTTTTTGCTATATTTTTCATGCGCCGTATTCCTCCGGTCTCTCTAATGTCATGCGGCCAATGATACCGCTGCGGAATTCATCGAGCAGCAATGCGGCAGCTTTGGAATAATCGAGTTCACCGCCTTTTTTGATACAGGAGCGGTTCGTCGCAATCTGCTCTAACATACGCACCGCATCCTCAGTCTCCGTCAGCTCATAACGTGTGCACAGCGCCTGCTCAGCCACCGGATCACGCTGCAGCAGACGAATCAGTTCCAGACTCATCTCATCAATATTCAAGATCTCATCCTTGATCGATCCGATCAGCGCTAATTTTAATCCAACGCTCTGGTCCTCGAATTTTGGCCAGAGGATACCGGGCGTATCGAGCAGTTCCACGCTCTTATTCAGGCGGATCCACTGTTTGCCCTTCGTCACACCGGGCTTGTTACCGGTCTTGGCGCATGCCTTTCCGGCAAACGAATTGATAAACGTTGATTTTCCGACATTCGGAATACCGACAACCATCGCACGAACCGGGCGGTTTTTGATGCCGCGCCGTCTGTCCCGCTCGATTTTTTCTTTACATGCCTCTAAGATAGCATTGTTGACCGGTTTGATCTGCGCCTTGCTGCGCGCATCCATCCGGACGACTGCATATCCCTTTTTCTCAAAAAATTCTGTCCATGCCTGATTTGCCCGCTCATCTGCGAGATCTGCCTTATTCAGTAAGATGAGGCGTGCCTTATTTTTTCCAAGTTCGTCTATATCCGGATTGCGGCTGCTCATCGGAATCCGGGCATCCACCAGCTCTATGATCAGATCTATGAGCTTGATATCCTCCTGCATCTGCCGCTTTGCCTTGGTCATATGACCGGGGTACCATTGAAATTGCATCTGTTTTCTCCTACTCTATGAATCCTGCATCGGAAAGCGGCAACAGTTTGAACCATGCCTTTCCGATGATATCATCTGATTTTACGTTACCAATATTTGCAAACCGGCTGTCCTCACTGCCTGATGGGTTATCACCCATCACAAAGCACTCGTCCGACTCGAGTGTGATCTTCTCCGCGGCGACTCCGGGATCTGAGATCGTTCCGGTAAAATGCACCTTCTCTGCCGGAGCATCATTGACATAGATGACTCCATCAATGATCTGTACCGTATCTCCTCCGGCTGCGATCACGCGCTTGACATAATAGTGTGATTTCTCATTGCCGTTTGGCAAAAATACAATGACATCGCCGATCTTCGGTTTGCTGACTTTATATATAAAACGGTTGATCAGTACCTGATCCCCGTCCTGCAGCTGTTCGCCCATCGACTGGCCGATGATCGTCGTGCGCACACCTGCAAAATAAACAAACACACCTGCCAGTGCAACTGTGATCGCGATCTCTACAATCCATGTCGCGATCTCCCGCAGCAATGGAATGTTGAGTTCGCGTTTCTTTTTCCTGAAATTCAGTCCTTTTCTCCGTGCCATGTGGCTGATTCCTCCTGTGCCTGTTCCCATTCAGGGACATCCGCCCCTGCCTCAATTTATTGTATAACGAAAAAAAGGCAAATACAACCGTATTTGCCCTCATTTTACACAGTTCCTGCATACAGTAAAAACTATCTAACCAGCTCTTTTACCTTTGCTGCCTTACCGATACGTCCACGTAAGTAGTTCAGTTTTGCACGGCGAACCTTACCACGACGAACGACTTCGATCTTCTCTACGTTGGGAGAATGTAACGGCCAGGTCTTCTCTACACCTACACCGTTAGATAACTTTCTAACTGTGAATGTCTCACGGCTGCTGCTTCCCTGTCTCTTTAATACGGTTCCCTCGAATACCTGTACACGCTCGCGGTTTCCCTCGATGATCTTTCCGTATACTTTTACGGTATCACCTACGTGGAACTCAGGGATCTGCTCTTTCATCTGAGCTGCTTCAATGTTCTTGATGATTTCTGTGTTATTCATTTTTGTGACCTCCTGTTATTTTGATGTTCTTAAAATGCCATCTCTTGCACTCCAGAGGACCATCGCCTATTTTCACAACAGATTGATTTTATCAGATTGTAGCTTGTTTTGCAAGCGTTTTTTCCGCAAATCTACGATTTTAATACCGGCTCTGTACATAGAATCCGCTCGACTTCAGCTCACTTTTCGTGATCTCGCGTCCCCAATGGACGGACGAATTATAATTGCCTTCTACAACCATCAGTTCATCCGGTCCCTTCGCCAGCACGATCACCGAGTGATAATCCCCAATGCGGATATGATCACCGACCTTGATCTTGTCAAAATTTCTATGCGTGGTTACTTTTGCATCCTTGCCGAATAATCGGTCACTCATCTCACCCGCAAAAGCGATGCATCCGTAGCAGTAGGTATTGATTGCCTTCCAATAATAGCTGTGATTCTCGTTTGTCCAGGACATACCCTCGGGGTATTCATCATAGAGTTCGAATAACTGATCCTGTACCTGCTTCTGGGTCAGCCGCACCCGTACCGTACACTTGAGTGTCGCTTTTGCTCCGGTTACGGTGATCGTCGCCTTGCCCGGATTCTTGGCCTTGACCACTCCCTTGCTGTTTACGGTTGCGACGGACTTATTACTGCTCTTCCATTTTACAGTACCTGTCATACCTGAATATGTGAGCTTATATTTTTCTCCCACCTTGAGCTTCACTTTTGAATCACTCAGCTTCGGGCTGTTTGCCCTCACCGCAGCCACATTGTCTGTAGCCGCAGCATATGCAACAGTTGCGGTCTGAGGCATTGCGGTGCATGTGAGTGTGGCTGCCAGTAACAGTGCTGCGATTTTTTTCATGCTTTTCATCTTCTGACATCCTCCTTCATCTACTCTAAATCAGCAATGGTTCGTTGCTCTTTTTCTGTCAACTGCGCTTTCTCTAGCAGATCCGGTCTGCGCTCTGCCGTGCGCAGGATCGACTGTTCCCGGCGCCACGCGTCTACCTTGGCATGATCGCCGGACAAGAGGATCGGAGGTACTTTTTTGCCGTTCCACTCCTCGGGGCGCGAATACTGCGGATATTCTAATAAGTTACCCTCTAACGATTCCGTGCTGCCGGACTCATCGTTTGTGAGCACGCCCGGCACCATGCGGCTGATCGCATCGACCATGACCATCGCCGGCAGTTCGCCGCCGGTCAGCACATAGTCTCCGATCGAGACGTAGTCCGTGACGATCTCCTCGAGTACACGCTCGTCGATCCCCTCATAGTGTCCGCATAGCAGGATCAGGTCCTCCTCCAGTGCAAGCTCCTTTGCCTGTGGCTGGGAGAAAATGCCGCCCTGCGGAGTCAGATAGACCGTGCGCGGCTTGTAACCGATGCGCTCTACCACGGAGCGCCATGCATCATAGACCGGCTGCGCCTGCATGACCATACCGGCGCCTCCGCCATATGGGTAATCATCGACTTTTTTATGTTTGTCCAATGTATAATCCCTGATATTGATGCAGTCGATTGTGACGAGCCCTTTGTCTGCGGCACGTCCGATAATACTCGTATTCAGTCCCTGCGATACCATATCGGGAAACAGTGTTAAAATATGAAAATTCATGCGCTATTCCTTCTTATTCAAATCCCGCAGTCCCGGCAGCAGATGCAATGTCACATAGCCGCCTTCAATATTGACCTCCTGCACACAGTCGTGGATCGCGGGCACGAGCAGTTCATCGTTTTGCGGCGTTTTGATGACGTATACATCATTCGCCCCGGTCGTGAGCACATCGGTGAGCGTACCGAGTGTCTCACCCTCATCGCTTTTTGCGGTCAGTCCGATGAGGTCAGCCACAAAATACTCGTCCTCGTCTAATTCTACCGCGTTCTCGCGTGTGACATAGAGATTACACTTTTTGTACTGCTCGATGTCGTTGATATTGTCAAAATGCTTGAATTTGACGATCACGAGGTTTTTGAAATAACGGACGCGCTCGACCTCCAGATGCAGGAAACTGCCGTCCTTTTTCTGTAATTCGACCTCGGTGAGATCGTCATAACGGGATGCGTCATCGGTCGTCGGAAATACCTTCACCTCGCCGCGCAGTCCGTGTGTATCTAAAATTGCACCTACCTGCAATAAATCTTCCATAATAATATTCTCCTTGCTGTGTCTGTATCTATCCGGGGGATTGCGAAACTGTTTTGTCAATCTTCCATTTCCGGAACATTTCTCTGAAAAACAAGAAACGCATGCGTGACTGCGCAAAGCGTATCAACACATGCATCTTGATGGCTACTGCATGATATCTACAATAACCTTTTTTTCACTTTTTGAGGCTGCTGCTTTCACAACAGAACGGATTGCTTTCGCAATACGACCCTGTTTACCGATTACCTTACCCATATCGGACTGTGCAACGCGAAGCTCCACAACGATGGATTTGTCAGTTTCTGTCTCAGTGACTACGACCTGATCCGGGTAATCGACCAAGGCTTTTGCGATTACTTCCACTAATTCCTTCATTGGTCTACCTCACTTATTTCTCGATACCAGCTAACTTGAAAATCTTTGCAACAGTTTCGGTAGGCTGTGCACCGTTTGCTAACCACTTCTTAGCTGCCTCAGCATCTACGTGATACTCGCTGGGATCCTTTGTGGGATCGTAAGTACCGATCTCATCGATGCTCTGACCGTTACGTGCAGTTCTTGAATCTGCAACAACGATTCTATAGAAAGGAGCCTTCTTCTGTCCTAATCTCTTTAATCTGATCTTTACTGCCATTTCATTTCACCTCCTTGGAATTTTTCTTTTATCTATGGTTAAAATGGTAATTTAAACCTTCCCATTTTACCGCCTCTGCCTTTCATCATACCCGGCATCTGCTTCATCATCTTGCGTGCCTGCTCAAACTGCTTGACCAGCCGGTTGACTTCTGAGATGTCCACACCCGCGCCGTTTGCGATTCTGCGCTTTCTGCTCGGATTGAGTACATTCGGGTTTGCCCGCTCCTGCGGTGTCATGGAGTAGATGATCGCCTCAATGCGCGCCATCTTTTTCTCATCCATCGCATTTTCTATCTCTGCCATCTGCGCACCGCCCATGCCCGGCATCATGCCAAGTACACTGGAGAGCCCACCCAGTTTTTTCATCTGGTTCATCGACTCGAGATAGTCATCAAAGGAGAACTCTGCCTTTTTGAGACGCTGTTCCATCTCCTTTGCCTTGTCCGCATCCATCTGTGCCTCTGCCTTTTCAATGAGCGTGAGTACATCGCCCATACCGAGGATTCTGGATGCCATACGATCGGGATAAAACTGCTCCAGATCAGAGAGCTTCTCACCCATGCCGACATATAGAATCGGCTTTCCGGTCACTGCCCGGATGGATAGCGCCGCACCGCCTCTGGTGTCGCCGTCCAGCTTGGTCAGAATCACGCCATCAATACCGATCGTCTCATCAAATGTCTTGGCGACATTGACTGCATCCTGACCTGTCATGGCATCGACAACCAATATTGTCTGTGCCACATCCACCTGCTCCTTAATCGAAACAAGTTCCGCCATCATATCCTCATCTACATGAAGACGTCCGGCTGTATCTAAAATGACCAGATTGTAGCCATTTTTATTTGCGTGTTCGACTGCTGCCTTTGCGATATCTACCGGAGAATTTTTATCTCCCATGGCAAAGACATCCACGCCCTGCTTCTCACCGTTGATCTGCAACTGCTCAATCGCCGCCGGACGGTATACATCACATGCGACGAGCAATGGCTTTTTGCCCTTCTGCTTGAACTTGCCGGCGAGCTTGGCTGTGGTCGTTGTCTTACCGGCTCCCTGCAGACCAGCCATCATGATAATGGTTGTCTCCTTGCCGGGCCGCAGTGCGATCTCTGTCGTCTCTGATCCCATGAGTGCAGTCATTTCCTCATTTACGATCTTAATGACCATCTGTCCGGGATTGAGTCCATTCATTACATCCGCACCGATCGCGCGCTCCTGCACAGTCTTTGTGAACTGCTTGACCACCTTGAAATTGACATCTGCCTCGAGCAGCGCCATCTTGACTTCCTTCAGGGCTGCCTTTACGTCATCCTCTGTCAGTCGTCCCTTGCTGCGCAGATTCTTGAATACATTCTGAAGTTTTTCTGATAAACCGTCAAATGCCATATACTACAAATCCTCTATTATTTCACCTGAGATCTGTTTGATCTCCTTCAACAGATGTTCCTCATGGCTGTGCTCATATTCTTCAGCACACTTCTGTATGTGGACTGCCTTTTCACGCAGATCCATGAAACGTGCCATGAGATGCAGTGTGTTTTCATATTCCTCTAGCTTTTTCGTGGCTCTCTTAACCAGATCATGCACTGCCTGTCTGGATATGCCCTGTTCCTCTGCGATCTCTCCGAGTGACAGATCATTGAATACAAAATCTTCAAAAACCTTTCGCTGATGCTCATTTAGCAGCTCTCCGTAAAAATCGTACAAATACGCCTGCTGTACTTTCGGTTCCATATCTGATGCCATCGTCACCACACCTTTTCTCTCAAGCCTCAGTTATCATACTACAACAAAAAAGAGGTGTCAAGTATTTTTTCTTGTCACCTCTCATTTTTATAATGGCAGTTAAAGTGTCGTCCGCACAAGTTTCGGGCGGTAGCCTTCCTTTTCCAGTGCCTGCATGATCTGCTTTTTGTGATCCGTTCCAAAGCACTCTAACGTGATGCGCAGCTCCACAGCCGCATTGCGGTTCGTGCTGACAAACTGGTTGTGTTCGAGCTTGATGACATTACCCTGCACGCCTGCAATCAGTCCGGATACCTTGCACAGCTCACCCGGCTTATCAGGCAGCAATACCGATACGGTAAAGATACGGTCTCTGAAGATCAGTCCCTGCTGTACGACGGAGGACATCGTGATCACATCCATATTTCCGCCACTTAAGATTGATACGACACGCTTATTTTTCGCTTTTAACTTTTTGAGTGCAGCGACTGTTAAAAGTCCTGAATTCTCGACAACCATCTTGTGGTTTTCCACCATATCGAGGAAAGCTACAACGAGCTCATCATCCTCTACCGTGATGATGTCGTCGAGATTTTTTTTAATATAAGGGAAAATGTGCTCACCCGGCGTTTTTACCGCAGTACCGTCTGCGATCGTATTGACACTCGGCAGCGTCGTCACCTTGCCCTCGCGGAAGGATACCTGCATACAGTTGGCGCCCGCCGGCTCTACGCCGATGACTTTGATCTTCGGGTTGAGCAGCTTCGCCAGCGTCGATACGCCGGTCGCGAGTCCGCCTCCGCCGATCGGTACGAGGATGTATTCTACAAGCGGCAGCTCCTTGAAGATCTCCATTGCAATCGTTCCCTGTCCGGTCGCTACCGCCAGATCATCAAACGGATGGATAAATGTATATCCATGCTCCTTTGCCAGCTCTAATGCATGTGCACACGCCTCATCGTAGACATCTCCGTACAGTACGACCTCTGCACCGTAGCCTTTTGTACGGTTGACCTTGATGAGCGGTGTCGTTGTCGGCATGACAATCGTTGCCTTGCAGCCGTAACACTTTGCCGCATATGCGACTCCCTGCGCATGGTTTCCTGCAGATGCGGTGATCAGACCTCTCTCACGCTCCTCATCGGTCAGTGTGCTGATCTTATAATATGCACCACGCACCTTGTATGCACCTGTAAACTGCATATTTTCCGGTTTTAAATACACCTTGTTTCCGGTCTGTTCACTCAGATAATCGCTGTAGACCAATTTGGTCTCGAGTGTGACCTCTTTTACTTTCTCACTTGCTTCTTCAAATTTATCCAATGTCAGCATGTTCTTCATCCCTTTCCGGCGCCCTGTCAAAGAGTGCATTCACAAAATCATTTGAATCAAATTTCTGCAGGTCATCAATCGACTCACCCACACCGATATATTTCACCGGTATTCCAAGTTCTGACTGTATCGCAACTGCGATACCACCTTTTGCAGTTCCATCCATCTTCGTTAAGATAATACCTGTGATATCTGCCACTTCCGAGAACTGCTTTGCCTGTGCGAGTGCATTCTGTCCGGTTGTACCATCGAGTACAACAAGCGTCTCACGGAATGCATCCGGATACTCGCGGTCAATGATATGATTCATCTTGCGCAGTTCTTCCATCAGGTTTTTCTTATTATGCAATCGGCCTGCCGTATCGCACAGCAATACATCCGCGTGGCGTGCCTTGGCCGCTGCAATCGCATCGTAGACAATCGCTGCCGGATCTGCGCCCTCCTGCCCACCGATCATCTCTACGCCGGCGCGGTTGGCCCATTCCTCAAGCTGGCTGCCTGCCGCCGCACGGAACGTATCTGCTGCTGCTACGATGACTTTCTTTCCCTGCGCCTTGAGCTTTCCTGCGAGTTTTCCGATTGAAGTCGTCTTGCCGACGCCATTGACTCCGATGACCATGACAACCGACTTTTCCTGTTCAAAACGATAGGCTGTCTCTCCGACATTCATCTGTTTTTTTATGCTCTCGATCAATAATTCCTTACAGTCCGCAGGATTTTTGATATGCTGTTCCTTCACCTGCTGCTTCAGATGCTCAATGATCTCCTCCGTTGCATGGATACCGATATCTCCCATAACCAGAATCTCCTCGATCTCCTCATAGAAATCATCATCGATACTGGAGAATCCACTGAATACATTATCGATACCTTTTACAATATTGTCTCGCGTCTTGGTCAGGCCCTCTACGAGTCTGCCAAAAAATCCCTTTTTCTTCTGTGTCGTCTGTTCCTGTTCCATTGTCTGTCTCCTATTCGTCGAGGTCTGCTTCGATCAGATTAACCGATACGAGTGTGGATACGCCCTTTTCCTGCATTGTGATACCATATAGCCGGTCTGCAGCATTCATCGTACCACGCCTGTGCGTGATAATGATAAACTGTGTGTTTTTCGTCAGCTTATGCAGATACTTTGCGAACCGGTCCACGTTGGAATCATCCAGCGCCGCCTCGATCTCGTCCAGCAGGCAAAACGGTGACGGCTTCAGGTTCTGGATCGCAAACAGCAATGCAATCGCTGTGAGCGACTTTTCTCCACCAGAGAGCTGCATCATGTTCTGCAGCTTCTTTCCGGGTGGCTGTGCAATAATACGGATACCGCATTCCAGCAGATCATGTTCCTCATCCTCCAGCAGCTCGAGTGTACCCTTACCGCCGCCAAACAGATCTTTGAATGCCTTGTCAAATTCTCTCTGGATATCCGCAAACTTCTCTGCAAACTGCTTGCGCATGCCAGTATCCAGTTCCTCTATGATCTTCATGAGCGTCTGCTCTGCCTCGATGAGATCATCATGCTGGGTCTTTAAGAACGTGTAACGCTCATTCAGCTCCTTATAGTCCTCAATCGCATTGACATTGACATCGCCGAGTCTGCGGATCTCCTCCTTGACTCCTGCAATGCGTTTTTTGAGTTCCTGCAGCGTATATGTCTCATCGGTACGGAGCGCAAGCGCATTATGATAAGTCAGTTCATATTCACTCCACATATAAGAGGTCTGATATTCCTTGGCCTCAGTGAGTTTTTCCTGACTGTTGTTCAGACGGAAAATCTCTTTTTCAAGCTCGCTGATCTGCGAGGCAAATTCATCGTTTTTCTGATAAAAGCTCTTGTTATCCTCCGAGAGCTGCTCCTTGCGTTCTGTCGCTTCTTTCAGCTGCTGTTCGAGTCTGGTGTGGCTGTCATCCCCTGCGAGAATCGTCTGACGGATCTGTTCGATCTGTGCCGCCTTTTGCACAACATCTTCCTGCGACTGCGTCAGTCCTTCCTGCAGCTGCTGTGTCTCATCAGCCAACTTTAAGAGTTCTCCTCTGACACGGTTCAGATTTTCCTGCACAAACTCATTTTTCTGCCGGAAATTGGACTCATCGATCTGTATCGCAGAGAATTCCTTTGTCGCACTCTCCTCCAGATAGATCTGCTCATCCAGAACCGCCTGCAGCCGCCCACTCTCCTCCTCGATCTCCTTCTGGCGCTTGTCCACATCAGACAGTTCGCCCGCAATCTGCTCTTTATCCAGTTCGATCTGGGACTGCTGTTCCTCTAACTGCTTTGTCTCTAACTGAAGCCCTGTAAATACCTTTTCGCTCTGTTCCTTCTGCTCCTTGGCACGGTTGTAGTTCAGCTTTGCGGTATTCGCAGCCAGATAGCCCTGCTGCAGCTTTTCACGCGCAGCTTCGAGATCTTCTTTCAGCAGTTCCCGTGCCGTCTGGATATCTTCGATACGGCTCTTTTTTGCCTCGATCTCTTCTCTGAGCGACTGAATTGCCTTGTCCAGTTCCTGAATCTCGCGGTTTCTGCCGAGCAGATTGCTGTTATTCTTAAATGCACCACCAGCCAGCGATCCGCCGGGGCTTAAATATTCGCCCTCCAGCGTGACAATATGTAGCGAATAACGGAATTCCTTAGCCAGCGCCAGCGCATGGTCGATCGTGTCCACGACAACAACCCTTCCGAGCAGGTATGCCATGATTCCGGTATAGACAGGTTCTACCTTCACCAGTTCATTTGCCATGCCGAGCACTCCGGTATGCCCGAGTGCCTTCTCATATTTACTGTTATCCCCACCTTTCACACTCGTGAGTGGCAAAAACGTCGCGCGCCCAAGCCGGTTCTGCTTCAGATAAGAGATGAGCTGCTTTGCCGTCGCTTCATCTTCGGTAACAACATTCTGGATATTACCTCCGAGTGCAGTCTCTACAGCTGTCTCATATTTCTTCTCCACCTTCATGAGATCCGCCACGACACCGTGGATACCAGAAACCTCATCTTTTTTCTCCATGACGCGCCGGACACTGCCGCCGTAGCCTTCATAGCGCTCTGCGATATTTTGCAGAGACTCCAGTCTGGACTGCTTTTTGTGGAACGTGACCGTCGATTCTTCTAAAGTCCGTCTTGTATCCGTGAGTTTTTTATTCCACGCCCTGTCTTTTTCCTCAAAATCAGCGATCTCCTGCTGCAAGGCGCTATTCTGCTCCGTCGCCACGCGCAGTTCTTCCTCACAGTGGATGACTGCCTGCTCATAGCCTGATTCCTCGCTCTTACGCTGCAGACGCCGTTTTGTCAGCTGCGCTTTCTGGATATTGATCTGTTCGAGCATCGTATCGTATTTCTGTCCGCGCGACTTGATATTACCACGATGATTGAGCAATTCAATAATCTCATTTTTTCCTTTTTCGATCCCTGCATTGCACTCTGCGATCCTGCTCTGGACTTCGGTCAGACGCTGTTCGAGCGCAATACGCTTCTCTGTCACTGCGCTGAGACGCTCATCGAGCTGCTTTTTCTCATTCTCATAGCTGCCCTGCTGTTCTTCACGTTCGCTGCGCTCCTTTTCGATCGCATCCATACGGTTTTTATAATGTTCGTCCGACATCTGTGCCGCATGAATCTGTTCTTTTAAGACATTGATCTGACCTTCAAGCTTGCCCTTTGTGACGCTCGTTCCCGCAAGTTCATCGCGGATTGCTGCAATCTGCTCATCCATCGCACGGATGGCATCCTGCAGATCCTGATAAGCAATTTCATTCTGCGCCTTTTTCTGCTTCGTATCCGAGAGCTGGTCAGCCGCAATCTGATATTTATCCTTTAACGAATGTTCCTGTTGCTCCATCTGATCCATTTCCATTAAAAATGCATGGATGTCATAGTTTTTCCGTTCTTCTTTTTTCTTCAGATAAATACGTGCTTTCTCTGCCTGACGTTCCAATGGACCGACCTGACGCTCCAGTTCGGATAAAATATCATTGATACGCACAAGATTTTCGCGTTCACTGTCGAGTTTTTTCTGCGTCGTGGCTTTTCTGCGCTTATATTTTACAATACCTGCCGCCTCGTCAAACAACTCACGCCGTTCCTCCGGTCTGCCGCTCAGAATCTTATCAATCTGTCCCTGGCCTATGATTGAGTAACCCTCTTTTCCGATACCGGTGTCATAAAACAGTTCATTGACATCCTTGAGCCGGCACGGACTGCCATTCAACAAATATTCGCTCTCACCCGAACGGTACACGCGCCTGGCGATCGTCACCTCGTTATAATCCACCGGGAGCTGATGGTCCGAGTTGTCCAGCGTGATCGCCACATATGCGTAGCTGAGGGGCTTGCGGTTCTCCGTCCCTGCAAATATAACATCCTGCATGCTCGCACCACGCAGCTGCTTGGCGCTCTGCTCTCCGAGTACCCAGCGCACTGCATCCGCTACATTACTTTTTCCGGAGCCGTTTGGACCGACAATGCCTGTAATACCATTGTGGAAATCAAATACCAGCTTGTTGGCAAACGATTTGAATCCCTGCAGCTCGATACTCTTTAAATACATGCGTCACCTCCGTTCAGTCCACGCAGCTTGAGCAGTGCCTGATAAGCAGCCTGCTGCTCTGCCGCCTTTTTCGTAGACCCCTCTCCAGTGCCCAGCATCTCGTCTCCCACATAAGCTGCCACCACAAAATGCTTGTTATGATCCGGTCCTTCCTCACGGATGAGTTCATAATGCAGCGCACCGCGGTCGCCAGCCTGTATTTCTTCCTGAAGGATCGTCTTGCTATCATAAAAGAGCTGCTTATGCTCTGTATCTGTCAGTATATACTTGGAGATAAACTCCTTTGCACTAGCAAAACCACCATCCAGATAGATCGCCCCAATCACTGCTTCGAGTGCATCGGACAAAATGGATTTCCGTTTTCTGCCGCCTGTCATATCCTCGCCTTTTCCAAGCTGAAGATAATCACCCAGGTGCAACGGCTCCGTACAGAACGCCAGCGTCGGCTCACACACAAGGCTTGCCCGCAGCTTGGTCAGTTCTCCTTCCGGCAGCTGCGGATATTTGTGATAGAGGAATTCGCTCGACACGATCTCCAACACCGCATCCCCCAGAAACTCCAGGCGCTCATTGTCAGAGCCCTTTTTCATATGTTTTTCATTGGCATAGGAACTATGTGTCAACGCCTGTGTCAACAAGCCCTCTTCTTTGAACTGGTAGCCGATCACCGACTGAAATTCTCTCGGTCTTTTCACTTCTCTCCTCCTTTTTACATGGATAAAAAACGGAGGTGCCTATCGTCAGCGCCTCCGTTCCTGTTCTACGAAATTAGTTTAATGCGTTTTTGATCTGTTCAACCGCATCACCGACTGTGCTGATCTTCTCTGCCTCTTCGGTAGGGATCTCAATGTCAAATTCTTCCTCGATGCCCATAATAATCTGGAAAATATCGAGTGAATCTGCTCCCAGATCATCGATAAATGTAGTATCCTCAGTGATCTCGTCCTTATCCACGTTTAACACTTCCACAATAATTTTTTTCAGTTTCTCTAATTCCATATCGCTTTTCCTTTCTTTTCTTAAACTATATGTTCATAAAAAATATGTTTATTCCCCGCTGTTTCCTGCGAGTATATTTTCCTTTATCTTATCATTGATCGCCTGCTGTTTAAACGTGACGCACTGGATAATTGAGTTTTTTACCTCGATTGCTTTCGCACTGCCATGCGTCTTTACGACCAGCCCCTTGCATCCGAGCAGCGGTGCTCCTCCGTATGCAGTCGCATCAAATGATTTTAACGTTTTTTTCAAAGCCGGTAATGCGAGTGCTGCACCGATCTTGCTCCTGAATGTACTGAGCAGACCTTTCTTGATCACACCTACCAGTGTACCTGCAAGACCCTCATACAGCTTTAAAATCACATTTCCAACAAACGCCTCACATACAATCACATCAGCGCCTCCGTGTGGAATCTCACGGGCCTCAATACTGCCAATAAAATTAATACCGGGACATGCCTTGAGCAGTGGAAATGTCTCTTTCACCAGTGCATTTCCCTTTTCCTCCTCCGCACCGATATTCACGATCGCCACGCGGGGATTTTTCACTCCGACCACATGCTCCATATAGATCGAACCCATCTGTGCAAACTGTACCAGGTGGGACGCCCTTGCATCTACATTCGCGCCACAGTCCACCAGCAGTGACACACCCTTTTCTGTCGGGATGAGCGGTGCCAGAGGGGGACGTTCGATTCCTCTGATTCTGCCGACGATCAACTGTCCACCCGCCAGAATCGCGCCTGAACTGCCGGCGGACACAAATGCATCTGCCTCCTCGTGCTTTACCATATTCATACCGACCACGATAGATGAATCTTTTTTCTTGCGGATCGCCACAACCGGCGGCTCTGCCATCTCAATGATCTCTATCGCGTTCCTGATGTCAATCTGATCCTTCGGATAGTCATATTTGCGCAATTCTTCGTTAATGACTGCTTCCTGGCCGACCAGTGTGACCTTTATATCGGAACGTTCCTTTACGGCATCAATTGCACCTTTTATGATCTCTCCGGGTGCATTGTCACCGCCCATGGCATCTAACGCCACATGAACCGTATCTGACATATTATCCTCCTCATATATATATATGCTGTTCGCTTCGTTCACAGCATATATTCGCAAATCCATGCAAAATTCACTTCGTGAATGGGCTTTGCTTACCCTTGAATCACTTTCTTACGAACCTTGCGGTAAACGCAAAGTTCTGTCTGAATATCAACTCACAGCAACTCTACAAGGACTATACTATAACTCCGTGCAAAAATCAAGATATTCCTGTGGCATAAAAAAAGGCAAAAAAAAGAGCCGCAAGCGACTCCTTTTTAATTCATGACAATAGAATGTCCGTGAAACATGCATTCTATTGTTTTGATTTTGATTAGTCCTGAGGAATGATCTCTTTCTTGTTATATGTTCCACAGTTCTTGCAAACTCTGTGAGGCATCATCAGCTCGCCACACTTGCTGCACTTTACTAATGTAGGCGCAGACATCTTCCAGTTTGCACGTCTTCTATCTCTTCTACCTTTTGAAGACTTATTCTTAGGACAGATTGACATTTGGTTACACCTCCTTAAACTTATTAAATACATCCTGAAACTGTGCCATGCGTGGATCTAACTCGCCCTGCTCACAGTCGCAGGCAGCTAAATTCAAATTCGTGCCGCATTTTGGACAAATCCCTTTGCAATCGGGTCTGCACAAAACCTTTGCCGGCCAGTTCACCAATATCTCGTTGTAGATCAACCGATCCACATCCAGCACGCGATCCTCATCTATATAGGATGCCGCTTCGTCGCTGTCTTCGTCCACTTCATCAGAAGCATCCGCAAACGGTAACACCTTCTCTATCACAATATGAAAAGGATAAGTAACCTCCTGCAGACAGCGGTCACATGGAATCTGAACCGTCGCATCTCCCTCGCCCGAAAGTCGCAGCCGCTTGCCTTCCTCATTGGCGATTGTCAAGTCGAATGGTTCACCTGCCTGAATAGGAAACACGCCCTGACGGGACTGGAACTCAACCATATCCATATGGACTTTTTTTGTTATTTCCTTATTATCCAATGAATATACATCTGAAATATCTATTTTCATGGTTCGTCTCCTATCCACACTTTCCCTATTATATCTATCGCGAAAAAGTTTGTCAACAATAATTTTTACTTATTTTAACAGTGCAACTGTCTCACGGGCGATAGCCAGCTCCTCATTCGTAGGTACGATCCATACCGGAACCTTTGAATCAGGTGTAGAGATCGCGATCTCCTTGCCACGTCCGTTGTCGTTTACTTCCTCATCGAGCTTGATGCCCAGATATCCAAGACGGCTTACGATCTTGCGGCGGACGATCTCATCATTCTCTCCGAGTCCTGCTGTAAATGCAATGGCATCTACACCATTCATGGCTGCCACATATGCACCGATATACTTCAATACACGGTAGCAGAATACATCGACTGCCATCTCACAACGCTGGTTGCCTTCTGCGGCACCAGCCTGCAGATCACGGAAATCAGAAGATACACCGGACAGACCCTGTACACCGGACTTCTTATTCAATACTTCCATGATACCGTTGATATCCATGTTCTCTTTCTTGCAGATGAACTCCATAACAGAAGGATCAATATCACCGGAACGTGTTCCCATGATCAGTCCCTCCAACGGAGATAATCCCATGGAAGTATCTACAGATTTGCCACCGTCTACTGCACATACAGAAGAACCGTTTCCGAGGTGGCATACGATAATCTTGAGATCCTCGATCGGCTTACCGAGCAGCTGTGCCATTCTCTTGGATACAAAGCTGTGGCTGGTTCCGTGGAAACCGTACTTACGGATCTTATATTTCTCATAATACTCATACGGAATACCATACATATATGCCTCTAACGGCATGGTCTGATGAAATGCAGTATCAAATACACCTGCCATCGGAGTATTCGGCATCAGCTCCTGACATGCACGCACACCGATCAGGTTTGCGGGGTTATGAAGCGGAGCCAGATCACTACACTCTTCTACAGCCTTGATTACTTCCTCAGTAATCAGTGTAGAGCATGCAAACTTCTCACCACCATGTACCAGACGATGTCCGACTGCACCGATCTCATCCAGGCTCTTGATCACACCGGTCTTCTCATTAGTCAGTGCATCGATCACATACTGGATCGCCTGCTTATGCGTGGGCATGTCCAGATTGCTGATCTCCTTTTCTCCACCTGCCGGTGTATACACGAGTCTGCCATCGATACCGATTCTCTCGCACAGACCTTTTGCCAATACCTGCTCGGTATCAGAGTTAATTACCTGATATTTCAATGATGAGCTTCCGCAGTTGATAACTAATACGTTCATTTCCTTACTCTCTCCTTTATCTGCTAATGATCTTTTGCTATGTCCACGGTAAATGGATGATTGTTTTGTGAACAATAACACATACTTAAGTTTGAGTATACATCTTTTATTCCAAGTGGACAAGTGCAATGTGAAAATGTTACAATAAAAAGACACCATTTTTTTACTGTTCACTCGTACCTCGTAACAGTAACCGTATTTTTCAACTTTAAAAACAGGAGGCCAACGCTTATGCACGTATGCGGAATTATCGCGGAGTACAATCCGTTTCATAGCGGACATGCCTATCAGATCGCACAGGCACGCGCAGACTCCGGCTGTGACTATCTGATCGTAATCATGAGCGGGGACTTTGTGCAGCGCGGTGCCCCTGCAATTACAGATAAATATATCCGCGCACGCATGGCACTGGAAGCCGGTGCTGACCTGGTACTCATGATGCCCGTATACGCGAGCACCGCGAGTGCTGAGGGTTTTGCACGCGCCGGGGTTGCCACCCTGCATACGACAGGCGTGGCTGACGCAATCAGCTTTGGCTGTGAAAATCCGGCGATCTGTGGCAAACCATACCGCGATCTGGCACATATGCTCTCTGCTGAACCGGCAGAATTTCAGGCCATGCTTCAGTCAGGGCTCTCATCCGGGCTCTCCTATGCACAGGCACGCTCGAGAGCCATCCACCATTGCTGCGCAGATACATGTGACCCGGCACTGCTTGATCACCCAAATAATCTGCTGGCATTTGAGTATATGCGTGCCATCGAATATACGCACGCGAATCTGCGGTTGTATCCGGTCAGACGTCTCGGCAGCTATCACGATTCTACCGGTGCCACAGCTGGTCCCGATAGAGCCGGCATCACAGACAGTCCCGGCTCTATCGGGACGGCAGCAAGCCCCGGTTCATCCGGTGATATACAAGAATTTTTGTCTGCTAGCGCGTGCCGCAGCATGCTGATTGATGAACCCGAAACGGCCCTGCACACATTATACGCACAAGCTCAAATGCCTGCGCGCAGTATTGCCTTGTTGCGTCAGTACGAGGATGCGTATGCATTTTTATCTGAAAACGACCTGACCGCGCAGCTACATTATGCCCTGCTCACACAACAACACTGCGGATACGCAGCCTATCTGGACTGCGCCACCGACCTGTCCGCACGCATTCTGCGGTCATTAGGTGCCTATGACCATTTTTCTGCTTTCTGTGATCTGCTGAAAAACAAGAGTCTGACACGCGCACGCATCGCACGTGTCCTGACACATATCCTGCTGCAGCTCCCTGCGCAGCCTGCGACACCGCTTATTGATGGCAGCGGCTATGTACCTTATCTGCGCGTACTCGGTTTTCGTTCCTCTGCTGCTGATCTATTGCATGGGATAAAGCAGCAGTCCCACGCGCCACTCATCACACGACCGGCACAGATCCACGAACTGGCACAGACATCCACGGACCAAGATGCCATGCAGGAATATTTTTCACAGGATCTGCTGGCATCAGATGTATACCGCAGTGCGCTCCTGCACAAATGCGGCCGCTGTTATGCAGATGATTATCGAAGAAGAATTGAAATTGTATAGATCTTTCTATATAATAGGAGCTGTTTAAAACCGAAACGTATGCAATAGCTAAAACATATTGATATGCATATTAAAACGACAATATCTTATCACCGGAGGTATCACATGGCAGGTTCAACATATGGAAAATTATTCTCAGTCACAACATGGGGCGAATCCCACGGAAAAGGCATCGGCGTTGTCGTAGACGGCTGCCCCGCCGGCCTTGAATTAAGCGAAGACGATATTCAGCGCTATCTCGACCGCCGCAAACCCGGTCAGTCCAAATACACGACACAGCGGAATGAAGCAGATGCTGTCCAGATTCTCTCCGGTGTATTCGAGGGAAAAACAACCGGTACACCAATCTCACTCGTTGTATTTAATACCGACCAGCGTTCCCGCGATTACGGCGATATTGCTACCTATTACCGTCCCGGGCACGCAGACTATACGTTTGACGCCAAGTACGGTTTTCGCGACTATCGCGGCGGCGGCCGTTCTTCCGGCCGTGAAACGATCGGACGTGTAGCTGCAGGTGCGATCGCAGCCAAGCTGCTGCAGACACTCGGCATTGATATCCATGCCTATGCAACAGCCATCGGGCCCGTGACAATTGACCGCAATGCCTTTGATCTCGCCGAATCCCTGAATAATCCGCTCGGTATGCCGGATGCCGCCGCAGCCACTGCTGCCCGGGAATATCTGGAGCTGTGCATCAAAAAACAGGACTCCTGCGGCGGTATTATCGAATGTACGATCACAGGCATGCCTGCCGGTATCGGAGATCCGGTATTTGACAAATTGGACGCCAATCTGGCGAAAGCCATGCTCTCGATCGGCAGCATCAAAGGTTTTGAGATCGGAGACGGATTTGCCGCAGCCACTTCGACCGGCAGCGTCAACAATGACGCCTTCATCCTGACAGACGGCAGCATCTCCAAGGCTACGAATCATGCCGGGGGCACACTCGGCGGCATCAGTGATGGTTCACCGGTTGTATTCCGCGTTGCCGTCAAGCCGACCCCTTCCATCAGCCAGACTCAACAGACTGTGAATCAATCCGGCGAAGAGATCGACATTGCCATCAAAGGCCGTCATGATCCGATTATCGTTCCGCGTGCCATCGTAGTCGTGGAATGCATGGCTGCAATCACGGCTCTCGATCTGCTGCTCACAAATATGAGTGCAACTGTCGATCATCTGAAAAAGATCTACGAACGTTAAGTTCTGCCCGGAACATTTTCCGATGTAGTATTGGATACATATCCGCACACCGTCAGTCCGCCTTGTACGAGGCGGACTTTTATCTGTCCACTGTACATCGTATACAGGATGTAACTGCCGCTGACCCGTATATTTTCTACTGCCTCCTGCGACGGATGTCCGTAACGGTTACGGCGCGCACAGGAGATGACTGACAGCTTTGGTGACAAGGCAGCTACATATGCCGCTGTATTGGAATATCTCGATCCATGATGTGCCGCCTTGTAGAGATCGACCGGCTGCGCCAGTCCGCGTTCCAATAACTCACGTTCTTCTTCCGCCCCGATATCTCCCGTAAACAGCGCCTTCACATGTGCATCCTCATACAGGCATACCATGCACGCGGCATTCGAATCCGCGAGTTGTCTCACAGGCGCCAGTATGCGCATACATTCACGCGCCGCCTCTCCCTGTTTTCCCTCACGCCTGTGTCCTATCCGGTTCAGATACAATGTCTGCCCGGCTTTCACCTGCATGAGAGGCACACCGCAGCATTCCACCGTCTGCAGCAGCTTCTGCTTTGCCTGGCTATCCGGCATATCATCCGCGATCACCACACACCTCACATCATAACCAGCCTCCAGCACTTCATAAAATCCATTCACATGATCCTCATCCGCATGGGAGATCAGCCAGTAATCCACAGCGCGAATTCCCTTTGATTTCAAAAAAGGTAATATCCGGTAAGTACCGACTCCGGTCACATCGGAGCTGCCTCCATCCACAAAACACACCGCACCGGAAGCTGTCCGTATCATCGCACCATCTCCCTGTCCAACATCCAGATAACTGATCTCAAACCCACGCTGGTCACGTAACGGCAGCATTAATATCATGATAAGACAGACTGCCACCGGCAGCATCCGTATCATCCGCCGTTTTCCACGATACCTTGTTTTTCCCCATAATAACGCTGCAGCAAGCAGTAAATAATAGATCAGTATCTGTCCCTGCGACGGCTGTCCACAGATCAATGATGCATACGGCAGACGGCCAGCCAACCCACAGGCCCATACATAGACAGATGCAACTATCCGACAGGGCACCAGCAGTACACGTGCAGCCGCACACCATCCAATACCCACCAATCCACCGAGTAGTCCACATCCAACCGCCAGTCCTGCATATGGAATCAACAGCAGGTTTAATAGCAGCGCATATACCGGCAGCTCGTAATAGCTGTATGCCACAAGTGGCAGCGTAACCAACTGGAGCAGCCCCGCCACAAATAATGGATGAAGCCATCGGTACGCGCCTTCCGTTGTACTCCTATCTGTATCCCTTACTATATCCCCAGCTACATCCCCGGATAACATATCACCCGATACGGCTAGCGCCGCCACCGCCACAAAGGAAAAGCGAAATCCCATATCTCCGGTCAAAAACGGGTTGTCAGCCAATACCACCACCGCCATCACTGACAGTGCGGACCATAGATCGTAACCTTTTCCAAGGTACTGTGCCAATAAATATATCCCAAACATCCCAATCGCCCGCCTCGCAGAGACACCCCAGCCGATCATCGTACCGTACAATATCAGGAAACCCATTGTCATGGCACAGCGGAAAACGCAGGTACACCTTCCTTTTCTCAGGATCCGGTAAATCCCCATGCCGATCAGACTGATATGCATGCCTGAGATCGCCAGAATATGACTAAACCCAGCCCGCTGAAACATTCGTCTGACATCTGCGTCCAGCAAGGTCTTTTCCCCTGTGACCATCGCCGCCATCATTCCTGCGGATGTCTCCGGCAGACATACCTCATACACCCGGCACATCTGTGTGCGCAGCAAATACAGACACTCCCGCCATAGGTGAATACCCTGTGGTATTTTCACGCAACGGATCTCATCCGCCCGGATCTGACCCATGACACGTCTGCACTTATAATATTGTCTTTGATTGAATTGCCCCTCATTACGAGGGATATCGAACTCCCTGACCGATCCATTGACCGATAGAATACAGTCCAGCGGATATCCGCCGTCCTGCGTAGACACAATCACCCGATTTTGGTAATCCGGCAGCTCCAGCGTAAGCTGCCAGCCATTTTTCTGTTCTTCCTTGCCAATCAGCGTCCCACACACACTGACCTGCTGCTCCCGAAATAACGTCTGCCGTTCCGACTGCCAGATCCGTCCGGCACGCACCTGGCAACCCGCGCCGAGTATGCCGGCTGCAAAGAGCAGCCCTCCTCTGAGCATACACTCGCGGTAGTGTTTCTGCGTAATCAGCGGATAAAACAACACCGCCCATAAAATAGCAGCCGGCAGCATCCACCACCGGCTGCCTGTCTGATACAACAGAATCCCACATAGAAACATCAGCGTTATCTGACAGCTTAACCGTCTAATCCAATGGATGTTTATTTTCCTCCTTTATGTCATTGACAATGACTTCCCGGCTGCTGTCTGCCAGACGCACATAAGAGAGATCTTCTTCATAGATCGTACTGAGCAGCATGCTCTCACGATATACACCCGACGTATCGCCGTTGATGGATATCTGTACTTTATCTATATGCGGCAGTGCCGTAAGCGAATCCACCAGTGAATAGATGACGATCGGTTCCTGAATATTATAATTCTGGGTTCTGAAACCATCATCCAGACTGACATAACAGATCCGGTCCGCTACTGATACATTGACCAGAGCCGTTTCCGGCGGGATCGATGCCACGGCATCGTTACTCCTTGGCCCGTCCAGCAGATGTTCGATCACGAGCTTTTCCAGTGACACATTACTGTTATAGTAGACGCGCTGTGTCTCTAGCACCAGCCCATCTCCCGCTGCATTTGAAAAATACAGATCCAGTGTCGCATGTTGGATCGAGTTGATCTGTTCGCCCGGATTGACAACAAAATCATCCGGTGTCATCTTCCCTACTTCATTTCCGCGTGTATCCTCCAACGGTTCACCGTCCACGAAAAATTCCAGGCATTTCACACCCTCCACCTGCGTCAGTGTCTGTACCAGTGCAAGTCTGCACAGAATCTCCGGCACCGCATCCATCGAATGATACGCATCGTTGAAATAGACCTTCAGATCACCATCTTGTCCCAGCTTCGTTTTCGTCACTTGTACACCTTCCGGAATCGGTCTGACGAGATCCACATCACCTGAATCCGTTGAGAGTACATCTATCAGTTCCCTGACCAGCAGCTCTGTGTCTGCCTGATCTGCATTCGGATCATAGCCGACACGCACCGTCTTTGTCTGTTCCTTATCGAGATAACTGATCTGCAGCTCGCCTTCCTGCTTTTTCGCTCCATCACAGCCACAGCAGAACATGCAGACCAATAACATTGCCACGGTCAGGATCATATATTTTTTTCTCATACAATGCCTCCTATCCCGCAATATATTTGAGTGGTATGCGCACAGTAAAGATCGTACCCTCGCCCTCAGTCGAAAAAGCCTTGATTGCTCCACGGTGCATTAAAATTACATTTCTGGTGATCGCCAGACCCAGACCCGTACCACCGATCTCACGTGAATGGGACTTATCCACCCGGTAAAAACGCTCATAGATGTGATCCAGTGATTCCTCCGGAATACCGATACCGTTATCCTCTACCTTGACATAGAAATACTGATGATCCGCATTGAGTGATACATGCACCCAGCCATCCGGCTTGTCATTATATTTCACCGCATTTTCAATCAGATTGGTGAGTGCCAGCGACATCTTTGTCTCGTCAATCTCGGCAGTAACCGGGCGAAAACTCTCCAACACCAGTTCAATCTTCTGTTTCTCTGCAATCGGCATGAGCCGTTTCATAATCAGCTCGAGCAGCTCATTGACATTGACAGAACTGATATTGATACTGTCAGCCGCCTTGTCCATCTTTACAAGCGAAAGCAGATCTGTAATAATCTTATTCTCGCGCTCGATCTCCGACGCGATATCGACCATAAATTCCTGGTACAATTCGACCGGGGCACCTTCCTGGGCAGTCAGCGAATCTGCCAGCACCTTCATAGATGTCAGCGGTGTCTTCAGCTCGTGCGACACATTGGAAACAAACTCCTGTCTGGATTCATCCAATAACTTCATATTTTTGAGCATCGCGTTGATATTGGCAGATATCTCCTCTGTCTCCGAATAATTATCAATCATCAGCATATCCTCTCCATAGCCGATCTGGATATCCTCGATGGAACGTTTCATCCTGCCAAACGGCCGTGAGATATGGTTTGCCGCAATAATCGCACATACAACTAACAGGATCGACACACACAACTGAATAATCAGTGCTACATTTTTCAGATATGCCAGCGCATCACGCACGTTATCCGTGGACACACTCACCAGCAGCACACCCAGGATCTTCTGCGTCTCCACATTGCGGATCGGCAGCGTGAGCTGGATATAACGGTTGAGCGAATCATATTTGCTGGACTCTTTCCCCTGAAAACTTGTGGCCACCTCTTCTGAGATAATGATCTTGGAGGTGTCAAGGTCATAGGTGTCCTTGATAATATGAAAGGTATTATCTACGACGAGAATTCTGCCATCATAGATATTACAGATAAGTTCTACCCTTGAGTTGATAGATTCCTGGGAAACATCCTCGAGATAGCCGCTATTGGCAATCTGATCTGACAGAATCTTTGCCTGGCTGAGAATATCAATCGTCCGGTTTGCCACCGCACGGCTCTCATAGGCACGCAGCAGTCCGATACGCAGCGCAAAACCCGGCACAATTCCAAAAATGACGAGTACAATAATCAAACGGAAACGCAGACTCTTAAAAAAGCTGCGCAGTTTCTTTTTCGACTTCATGTTTTTTATTCCTTATACCTGTTTCTCATCCACGATAATAATAGCCGACACCCCATTTGGTGTGGACATATTTCGGCTCGCTGGGGTTTGTCTCGATCTTTTCACGCAACCGGCGCACATGTACATCTACGGTACGCACATCACCCGGATAATCTGCTCCCCACACAAGCTGTAACAGTTTTTCACGGCTGAACACCTTGTTCTGGTTCGTCACAAACAGCTCGAGCAGCTCGAACTCACGAGCTGTCAGATTGACCTCCCTGCCGAGGATGAACAGTCTGCGGCTATCCAGATCCAGCTTCAGATCACCATTCTCGATGACCTGTTCTTTTACAGGTGCGGCTTTCTTGGCACCGGTTCTACGCATGATCGCTTTGATCCGCGCCTTTACCTCCAGAATATTAAAAGGCTTTGTGATATAATCATCCGCTCCATACTCCAGTCCGAGGATCTTGTCCATATCATCGCCCTTGGCAGTCAGCATCACAATCGGCACATCAGAAAATTCACGGATATGCTGACAGACTTCAAATCCATCCATCTTGGGCAGCATCAGATCGAGCAGAATCATGTCGTATGCGTGTTCTGTCGCCAGACGCAGTGCTTCCTCTCCGTCATATGCACATTCTACCTCCATACCATCCTGCTCCAGCGAAAAACGTATTCCTTTCACAATCAGCTTTTCATCATCTACCACAAGCACCTTTTTTGCCATTCTACACCTCTCCCGCACTGTCCCGTGCCAGCCTATTCTACTTTAATATAATCCTCAAGTCTTGCAAAAATCCCGTCCTTGATTCCCTCGATATTTTTAATATCTTCGATCGCCGCAAATGCACCATGCTGCTCCCTGTATGCAAGAATGCTATTTGCCTTCGCATCACCGATACCCGGCAGCGTCTTTAACTCCTCCGCATCTGCGGTGTTGAGATTCACCTTACCATCTGAATCCGCTTCCTGTATGATGCGCTGCTCCTGTTCCTCATCTGCCGTCAGGATCTCGATCATCTCTCCGTCCGTGAGCACCCTGGCCTGATTCACAGCCGTTGGCGACGCATCATCTGTCATACCACCAGCCATCGCCACCGCCTCATAAATGCGGCTGCCCTCTGCCAGCTCATAGACACCGGGATGCACGACTGCACCACATACATATACGGCCAGACGCTGACCGTCAGACGCGCGCTGCGCACTGCCATCCCCAGCCTGTCCTGCCGGCTGATCCGTCACTGCCGTCTCATTTGTTTTCGCATCGGTATCAACCGCATCTGCAGGCTCCCACGCATTTTCCTGTAGCTGTACAGCACCATCCACGGATACATCCTGTCCGGGCATCGTGATCCTGTCAGATGCACATCCATATAAAAGTAACAGCAGAAGGCAACTACATGCTGCCTTTGCTGTCTTCTTTTGCATTTTTATTTGTTTCATTTATGGCTCCTTTCCCACACCGGCTGCAGAAAAGGACATACAAAGCGATACTTTTATTTTATCCGAGATTTTTAAATATTACAACCCTTGATTGGCTCATTTTTTATGACAATTCATCCAGACATGCGGACAGCTTTTCAATCATTTCATCTACATGGCATTCTTCGATGACAAGAGGCGGTACAAAACGCAATACATCGCTGCCCGCTGTGATCACGATCAGTCCGTGTTCCAAAGCCCTGGCAGATACTTCACCGACTTTTTTCGTACAGACAACACCCTGAATGAGTCCGACTCCGCGATGCGCAGTCAGACAGTCATATTTGTCAACCAGCGCATCCAGCTTCTGTGATAAATACGCACCGATCTTCTGCACATGCTCCAGTATCTGCTCCCGTTCCATCATCTCCAGCACTTTCGTCACTGCGGCTCCTACAAACGGATTGCCACCGTAGGTCGTGCCGTGATCACCCGGCATCAGTGACTTTTCTGCGACTTTTTCTGTCATGAGAAATGCACCCACCGGAACACCGCACCCGAGTGCCTTTGCACTGGTCATAATATCCGGCTTCACGCCATAACCCTGCCATGCAAACATATGTCCACTGCGTCCCATGCCACACTGGATCTCATCAAGAATGAGCAGGATATCATGCTCATCGCACAGCGTGCGTACACCTTCCATAAATTCCTTCGTTGCCGGATAGATGCCGCCCTCACCCTGGATCGTTTCAAAAATAATTGCACAAGTCTTATCTGTAATCTGTGCCTTCACACTCTCAAGGTCATTAAAATCCGCATAACGCACACCCGGCATCAGCGGCTCAAACGGCTCTCTGTAATGTGCATTTCCAGTCACAGACAATGCGCCGATGGTACGTCCGTGGAATGAATGATTCATCGCAATGATCTCGTGACCACCATGTCCATCTCTCGTATAAGCATATTTTTTTGCTGCCTTGAGAGCTCCCTCGATCGCTTCCGCACCGCTGTTGGTGAAAAAGATGCGGTCCATGCCACTCACCCGCTTCAATGCCTGCGCTGCCGTCGCCGTCGGCACACTGTAATACAGGTTCGAGGTGTGTAACAGCTTGTCGATCTGCGCCTTTAATGCATCATTATACTCCTGATTGTTATAGCCAAACGCCATGACAGCGATTCCGGCTGCAAAATCCAGATATTTTTTTCCGTCTGTGTCATACAGGTACATACCATCTCCGTGATCCAGTACAAGCGGAAAACGGTTGTATACATGCAGCAATGACTCCTCTGCCAGATTAATCTGTTGTTCTTTCATTGTTTTCATGATAAAACTTCTGCTCCTTATCTCCTAAAAATGCGGTTCCGACTCCCCGGTTGGTAAAGATCTCCAACAACAGGCAGTGTGCGATTCTGCCGTCTAAAATATGTACTCGGGATACACCCTGCTCCATCGCGTCAATACAGTTATTGAGCTTGGGCAGCATACCTCCGCCGATAAATCCATCCTCGATCAGCTTTCTCGCCTCTGACAGACGCAATTCAGAAATCAGTGTACTCTTGTCATTCGGATCCTTGTATACACCCTCAATATCCGTAAGAAATGCCAGCTTCTCCGCATTGACAGCTTTTGCAATGGCGCATGCGGCATCATCCGCATTGATGTTATACGACAGATAGTCCTGATCCATTCCAATCGGTCCGACAATCGGCAGGAAATCCTTCTCCAACAGATCGTATAAGATCTTCGGATTCACTTCCGTGATCTCACCTACGAAACCAATGTCCTCTCCATTTGAATACTTCTTTTTTACTTTCAGCAATCCACCGTCTTTTCCGGTGATGCCGACAGCATCCACGCCGAGCTGTTCCACCATCTGCACGAGAGATTTATTCACTTTGTTCAGCACCATCTCGGCGATCTCCATCGTCGGTGCATCCGTGACCCGCAGTCCATTGATAAAATGAGGTTCCATACCGACCTTCTCGACCCAGCGGCTGATCTCCTTTCCGCCACCGTGCACGATGATCGGCTTGAATCCTACGAGTTTTAAGAGTACCACATCCTGAATGACACTCTTTTTCAATTCCTCGTCCACCATTGCACTGCCACCGTATTTGACAACGATGATCTTGCGGTTGAAACGCTGAATATAAGGTAATGCTTCTACGAGCACCTGGGCTTTCTGTAAAATATCGTCCATATTTTCCATTGGTCTGATCTCCTTTTGTTATCTGTACCTGTTGTCTGTATACCTACGAACGGTAGTCCGCATTGATCTTCACGTAATCGTATGTGAGGTCACAGCCCCACGCAGTCGCAGTCTCCGTACCCATATTCATCTTTGATATGATCTGCACATGGTCATTTGATAACAGTCTGGAGGCTTCCTCCTCACTATAATCCACACCTGCGCCGTCTTTAAAGATGAGCATGGTTGTATCGCCGCTCTTAAAATACATCTCCACCTTCATCGGATCAAACTGCACACCGGAATATCCAAGTGCACACAACTCCCTGCCCCAGTTGGCATCACATCCATACATCGCTGCTTTGGTCAGGCTGGAGCATACCACTGATTTTGCAAGGATTCTTGCATGTTCCTTCGTATCCGCGCCCTCAACGATCGACTCAACCAGTTTGGTCGCGCCCTCTCCATCGGCAGCCATCTCCTTAGCCAGATATGTACAGACCTCCTTCAAAGCAGCATAAAATGCCTCATAATCAGCTCCTTCTGCAGCGATCTCATCATTACCAGCCATGCCATTGGCCAGTACGAGCAATGTATCATTCGTACTCGTATCCCCATCGACCGAGATCATATTAAACGAATCGACTACAATCTCACTCAATGCTTTCTGTAACAATGGCTGGGCGATCGCAGCATCGGTCGTCACGTAAGCGAGCATCGTGCACATATTCGGATGAATCATGCCGGATCCCTTTGCCATGCCACCAATCGTAGCAGTCCTGCCTCCGACTGTAAATGTATATGCAATCTCTTTTTTGTGTGTATCTGTCGTCATGATCGCCTGTGCAGCCGCAGTCCCTGCCTCTGTACCGGAAGCCAGCATGGTAGACAGTTTCTTCGCTCCTGCCTGCATTTTATCAATCGGAAGCTGCATGCCGATCACTCCGGTGGAACCGAGCAGCACTGCATCCGCATTGATACCAAGTGCCTCTGCCGCTGCGTCCGCCGTCAACTGGCAATATCTGTCACCCTCCTCTCCGGTACATGCATTTGCGATACCGGAATTGACAACGACCGCCTGTGCGATGCCACTGCCCTTTACGATATTCCGATCCCAGATCACTGGCGATGCCTTGAATACATTTGTCGTAAATGTACCTGCTACAGCAGCCGGTACTTCACTGTATACCATCGCCATATCCGTTCTGCCCTGATACTTAATTCCTGCAGCTGTCGCTGCTGCCTGATAACCCTTTGCTGCGGTCACACCGCCTGATATCTTTTCCATATGCTTTCCTCTTTTTTATTTTTCACTGTAACTGTTCAATACCCTCACAGTTACTTTTCACTATCATTTATAACGCGATTATGCAATCGCATACTACTCATTAAACCGCGTGATGTTCGCATCATTCAATGTAAAATCATAATAGTTCAGATCTTCGCGGAATGTCCAGCCGACACTTTTCCAGAAGCGGTTTCCCACCTCATTACTTTTAAATGCGATCAGACTCACTTTATTGATCTGCTCTGCCTGTAACGCACGCATGCACGCGACAGCCATCTCCTTACCGATGCCCTGCTTGCGATAGTCCGCATGCACACACACATGGTAAAAACAGCCGCGTCTGCCATCATGTCCGCACAGGATCGCTCCTATGACCCTCTCACCATCCACAGAGACCATACTGGTCGTCGGATTTCGTTTCAGGAAACGTGCCACGCCCTCTGCTGAGTCATCGATACTGCGAATTCCAAATCCTTTGATCGACATCCACAATGTATATACCCCTGCATAATCTGCCTCAGTCATCGGACGGATCTGTATTGTGTGTGTTTGATTCATGCTGTCTTTCATTCCGTTTTTTTATCCTTTTTCTATTCTGTTAATTCTGATTCTATTTTCTGATTCTAATTCTAATCCTGTTTTTCTTCCTGATTACGCTGTTCCAATGATCTTTCTTGTCAATCACGATCCGGAGCTGTCTGCGCCTATACGATCCTGCCAGATTTTTCGGCATATTACGGGAAACAGGGAACGAGCTCTAAGCCCTCTTTCTCATCCAGTCCAAACATCAGATTCATATTCTGTACTGCCTGACCAGCGGCACCCTTCACAAGATTGTCCAGTGCACCCATCATGATCACGCGATGTGTACGCTCATCTACCACAACATTCACATCGACAAAATTACTGCCTTCGACCCACTTTGTCTCAGGGCACTCACCTTTTGGCAATACACGTACAAAATATTCATCTGCATAATATTTCTCATAAGCGGCACGTATCTCATCCTCTGTCGGATACGTTCCATCCGCTTTCTTCACCAGTGCTGCATACTCCGTCGCTAAAATGCCCCGGTTCATCGGAACGAGGTGCGGTGTAAAGTTGATCACTACCTCTTCTCCGGCTGCGTAGCCCAGCTGCTCCTCGATCTCCGGCGTATGGCGGTGCGTTGCCACACCGTAGGCTTTCATATTTTCATTGACCTCGCAGAACAGATTCGGCAGCTTGGCTCCGCGTCCGGCACCGGATGTACCACTCTTGGCATCAACAATCAGCGTATTCGGATCGATCAGTCCCTCTTTTACAAGCGGATAAGCGGTCAGAATTGAACATGTTGTATAGCAGCCCGGGTTGGCAATCAGGCGTGTATTTTCATCCACCAACCCACGGTTCATCTCACACAGACCATATACCGCCTGTCCAATCAGCTGCGGAGACTGATGTTTGATCTTGTACCATTTCTCATAAGTGGCGACATCCTTGATCCGGTAATCTGCGCTCAGATCAATGAACCTTGCCTTTTTGAGTAATTCCTCTGTGAGGATACCGCCCAGATAACCCTGCGGCGTAGCTGTAAAGATCACATCTACCTGCTCAGCCAGTTCCTCTATATTATCATCGAAACAGCTATCCTCCACCAGTTCAAACATATTGCGGTATACACTTGCATACTTTTCATCTACATAGCTGCGCGAACCGTACCATTTGATGGTTACGTCTTTATGTCTGAGTAAAATGCGTACCAGTTCGGCTCCTGCATAACCGGTCGCACCTATAATGCCTGCTTTTATCATTAGCTTTTACCTTCCTTTTTAATTCTAGCGACTTATCTTTTCCTATACTAATACTATTTTTTGTATTCGTAAAGTATTTTTTGCAACTTTTCACATATTTTATGCATATTTATACATTTGCATCCTGTTTTATGCATTCATTTTGCATATTTTTTCAGTTGCACTACTTGCTAAATTGATGTATGATGTTAAAGGATTGGAAAAAAGCGTTACAGCACTGTAACGAATAAAAATACCATTTATTATTACATTACATATTTAGGAGGAAAAAACGAATGAAAGAAAAAGTAATTCTGGCCTACTCAGGCGGACTGGATACGACTGCGATCATCCCGTGGCTGAAGGAAACCTACGACTATGAGGTCATCTGTTGCTGTATCGACTGCGGACAGGAAGAGGAGTTGGACGGACTTGACGAGCGTGCAAAACTCTCAGGTGCTTCTAAATTATATATCGAAGATATTACTGATGAATTTGCAGAAGATTATATCATGCCTTGCGTCATGGGCAGCGCTGTATATGAGCACAAATATCTGCTCGGAACCTCAATGGCACGTCCCGGTATCGCAAAGCGCCTCGTAGAGATCGCCAGAAAAGAAGGTGCCGTAGCGATCTGCCACGGTGCAACCGGAAAAGGAAACGACCAGATCCGTTTTGAGCTGGGCATCAAAGCTCTGGCTCCTGACATCAAGATCATCGCTCCCTGGCGTGATGACAAATGGCAGATGGATTCCCGTCAGGCAGAGATCGACTACTGCAAGGCACACGGCATTGATCTCCCGTTCTCTACTGACAGCAGCTACAGCCGTGACCGTAACCTGTGGCACATCAGCCATGAAGGTCTGGAATTGGAAGATCCCGCATGCGAGCCCAACTACGATCACTTACTTGTTCTCGGCGTGACACCGGAGAAGGCTCCTGATGAACCTGAATATGTAACAATGACCTTTGAGGCAGGTGTACCGAAGTCTGTCAATGGAAAAGAAATGAAAGTCGCTGATATTATCCGTGAACTGAACCGTCTCGGTGGCAAGCATGGTATCGGTATCGTAGATATCGTAGAAAACCGTGTCGTTGGTATGAAGAGCCGTGGTGTATATGAGACCCCCGGCGGAACGATCCTCATGGAGGCACATGACCAGCTCGAGGAACTGATTCTGGATCGTGATACTATGGCAGCAAAGCTCGAGATGGGCAAGCGTCTGGCTCAGGTTGTATATGAAGGAAAATGGTTTACTCCGCTGCGTGAGGCTCAGCAGGCATTCATTGAGTCTACCCAGAAATATGTAACCGGAGAAGTAAAATTCAAGCTGTATAAGGGCACGATCACCAAAGCCGGAACAACTTCTCCGTACTCTCTCTACAGCGAGTCACTGGCAAGCTTCACAACCGGAAACGACTATGACCACCACGATGCACAGGGATTCATCACTCTGTTCGGACTGCCGTTAAAAGTACGTGCTCTGCGTATGTTAGAAGTAAATAAGAATAAGAAATAAACCTATGAAGGAGCTATACATGAAAAATGTGTAGCTCCTTTTAGACTAAATGACGGTCTCACTAGCCGAATGTAACTGATTATAATTGTGTCTCTGCCATTGCAGCCTGAAATTGCTCCAGAGACATTCCTGCTTTTTGCGCACCACGCTCAATAGAATAATCCCCCTCCTGCACTGACATAAAAATCTCCTGTAATCGTCCTTGCTTTAAACCCTCTGTATGACCTTCATTATATTTCTCGTCATAATGCTCCTGCAACGTCATATATGCAATCCTCCACTTCTCATTTGCTTTGACGGATTCCACTGCCTCTATGCACGATTTCTATGTTTCATCGCGCGCCACGGCACCGGACATCCTCTATCTCCTGCTGACTATAACCTAGCAGTTCTGTGATCTCTTCGGGTTTTTTCCCTTTCCCAAGCAGCCTGTTGATCATCTTTTCCTTCTCCCGGTTGCTTCCCAGCATACGTCCTTCTGCCTGTCCTTCTACTCGTCCTTCTGCTCGTCCTTCTGCTCGTCCTTCTGCTCGTCCTTCTGCTCGTCCTTCTGCTCGCCCTTCATCCCTGAGGTATTCTTCCCATGTATTCTGATCACGAACTTCTTTTAGATATGCCTCATACTTGGCTCGCATGCGTTCACTCAGACTCATCC
>ERZ1035006.91-NODE-91-length-70693-cov-10.285512_pt1 | contig 70693 bp, 60 predicted proteins | sample MGYA00520694_ERZ1035006 | MGnify/ENA primary metagenome ERZ1035006 (study PRJEB33766, sample SAMN09781746) | gut metagenome | biome: gut microbiome | host: Homo sapiens | place: Madagascar | study: EMG produced TPA metagenomics assembly of the PRJNA485056 data set...
GTCTATCTATTATACTAAGGGCAAATATAGACCATTATTCTTTACTATTATTTCTTTTTACTAAACTTATTCGTTTTCGTATATTCGTTATCTCACAATTCCAGCAGCCATACTATAACCAGACAACACAGATTAGAGTGTGTTGAAAAAGGCTTTCTGCAAGATGTGCGTCACAATTTGTGGGATGCATTTTGGGCACGCTCTGAAAGAAGATTATTTTTTTAAGGAGGTCCACCATGAATTTCGGACATTTTGACGATGAAAGGAAAGAATACGTCATTACTACCCCTGACACACCGCTTCCCTGGATCAACTACCTTGGTTCTCAGGATTTCTTCTCCCTGATTTCCAATACCTGCGGCGGTTACAGCTTCTATAAGGATGCCAAGCTCCTTCGCATCACCCGCTACCGCTACAATAGCATTCCTGTGGATTCCAACGGAAAGTATTACTACATAAAGGATGGTGACACCATCTGGAACCCAGGCTGTATGCCTACCCGCACTCCTCTGGATGCCTATGAATGCCGCCATGGTCTTGGCTACAGCCATTTTCACGGGGAAAAGAAGGGACTTTCGGCAGATCTTCTGGCATTTGTCCCAGTTGACACCGCCTGTGAAATCAACCGGCTTACCCTGAAAAATAATTCTGACCGGGAAAAATCCATCTCTCTTTTTTCCTATGTGGAGTTCTGCCTGTGGAATGCCGTGGATGACATGACCAATTACCAGCGAAATTTGAGCACCGGTGAGGTGGAGATCACAGGAAGCACCATTTACCACAAAACAGAGTACAGGGAGCGCCGCAATCATTACAGCTTCTTTACTGTAAATGCTCCTATTTCCGGCTACGATACCAGCCGTGACGACTTCCTGGGACCTGGCCATGGCAACAACAATCCGGCTGCAGTTCAGGAGGGCAGGAGCCACAATTCCGTTGCCAGCGGCTGGTACCCCATCGCCAGTCAGCAGCTTGACATTGCCCTTGCTCCCGGCGAGGAAAAAGAATTTGTTTTCCTTCTTGGCTATTGTGAAAATCCAAAGGATGACAAATGGGAAGCTCCAAATGTGATCAAAAAGGATCCGGCGAAGAAAATGATGGAGAAATTTGCCACATCCCGGCAGATAGACCAGGCTTTTGCCGCATTAAAGGCTTACTGGGAGGAGCTTCTTTCCCGCTATCATGTGGAGAGCCAGGATCCTCATGTGAATCGTATGGCCAATATCTGGAACCAGTACCAGTGTATGGTAACCTTCAATATGTCCCGCTCTGCCTCCTATTACGAATCCGGCACCGGAAGAGGTATGGGCTTTCGGGATTCCTGTCAGGATCTTCTTGGCTTCGTTCATCTGATCCCAGAGCGTGCAAGGGAGAGAATCCTAGACATTGCAGCCACTCAGTTTGAGGATGGAAGCGCTTATCACCAGTATCAGCCTCTTACCAAGCAGGGAAATCTGGATATCGGAAGCGGATTCAACGATGACCCGCTGTGGCTGATTGCTGCCGTGGCTGCTTATCTGAAGGAAACCGGTGATTACGGAATCCTGGATGAAATGGTTGCCTTTGACTGCCATATGGAAAAGGCGGCTCCCCTTTTTGAGCATCTGCGCCGCTCCTTTGCCTACAGCCGCACTCATCTGGGGCCTCACAGACTGCCCCTGATCGGCCGCGCCGACTGGAACGACTGCTTGAATCTGAACTGCTTTTCCAATGAGCCGGGAGAATCCTTCCAGACAACCGGGCCTTCCGAGGGGCCAGTGGCAGAATCGGTATTTATCGCAGGTATGTATGTGAAATATGGAAATGAATTTGCAGAAATCTGCAGAAGAGTCGGAAAAGAGGAGGAGGCTGCCATTACCCGGAAGGCGGTGGATGAAATGTACCAGGCTGTCCTTGATGCAGGCTGGGACGGAGAATGGTTCCTCCGTGCTTATGATGCCGCATCCCAGAAGGTTGGCTCCCAGGAATGCGAAGAAGGACAGATTTTTATTGAACCTCAGGGATTTTGTATCATTGCCGGAATCGGCGTGAAGGAAGGTCTTGCAAGGAAGGCTCTGGATTCTGTAAAGGAGCGTCTGGATACGAAATACGGTATCATGCTCCATCAGCCGGCGTACACCAGGTATTGCCTGAATCTTGGGGAGATTTCCTCCTACCCGCCGGGTTATAAGGAAAATGCAGGTATCTTCTGCCACAACAATCCCTGGATTTCCATTGCCGAAACCGTTATCGGAAGAGGAAACCGTGCCTTTGAGATTTATAAAAAGACCTGTCCCTCTTATATTGAAAATATCAGTGAAATTCATCGTACAGAGCCTTATGTTTACTCCCAGATGATCGCAGGCCGTGATGCGCCCCGCCACGGAGAGGCGAAGAACAGCTGGCTCACCGGAACGGCTGCCTGGACCTTCGTCAATCTTTCCCAGGCCATCCTTGGAGTCCAGCCAACCTACGACGGGCTCTCCATTGACCCTTGCATTCCGGAGGGCTTCGGTGACTTCAGCCTCATCCGTCGTTTCCGTGGTGCCACCTATTACTTCCAGGTGGAAAATCCGGGCAATGTACAAAAAGGAGTGGCTTATCTGGAGGTGGATGGAAAGAAGCGAAATGGAAATGTAGTTCCTGTTGAAGAGGGAAAAACAGAATATCATGTGCACGTACACATGGCATAACAGCTGCAAAAATGCCAGGGAGCAAGTCAGATCCTTGTCCCTGGCATTTTTATCTGCAGTTTATTTTTCATATAAAGGATGGATTTCTTTCCTGTACACATAGCGGATGAACAGTGCACAGATGATTCCGGCAAATGCCTCTGCAATGGGAAATGCCCACCAGCAGGCACTAAGTCCTCCGATCTTTGACAAAATAAAGGCAAGAGGAAGAAGTACCACCAGCTGTCTCAAGGTGGATACCGCAAGACTCAGGAAGCCATGCCCCAACGCCTGGAATACAGAGGAGGCCACCACACCGAAGCCTGTAACCAGGAAGCTGAAGCTGATGATACGAAGTGCCGGGATTCCGATTTCCAGCATGGAATCAGAAGCGCTGAAAATTCCCAGAAGGCTTCCCGGCATCAGCTGGAACACTGCGAATCCAAACAGCATAATGCACACACCGTAGAGAATGCTCAGCTTAATTGCCTTTGTAATACGCTTCGGCTTTCTGGCTCCATAATTATAGGCAACAATCGGAACCATACCATTGTTCAGACCGAATACCGGCATGAAAACGAAGCTCTGTAGTTTGAAATAAACACCAAATACTGCAGTTGCCGTTGCGGAGAAGCTCATAAGGATCTTGTTCATTCCGAAGGTCATGACGGAGCCTACCGATGCCATGATGATGGATGGGAACCCTACGCTGTAGATCTGGCGGATCACCGCACCGGAAATCCGGTATCTGGTAAGGGAAATATGAAGCTCCTTATTCAGCTTCACATTCACGATCACGCCGGCAATCGCTGCGATGATCTGGCCGGTCACTGTAGCCAGGGCTGCACCTGTTACTTCCATTCTTGGAAATCCCAGGAGTCCGAAAATCATGATCGGATCCAGAATGATGTTGATCACGGCGCCCAGAAGCTGGGTTGCCATGGAATAAATGGTTTTGCCTGTGGACTGCAGCAGCTTCTCACAGGCAAGCTGGATGAACAGTCCAAAAGACATGACACCGATCACCCGCACGTATTCAATTCCATACTCCATGATCTGCGGGTCACTGGTCTGCACCCTGAAAAATGCAGGACTGAAAAACCCTGTGACAACGGCAAAGGCAATGAAGCTGAAAATTGCCAGATAGATGCCGTTATTTGCCGCACTGTTGGCATATTCATTTTTCTTCTCCCCAAGTGCCCTGGATACCAGTGCATTGATACCAACGCCGGTACCGGTACCAACTGCGATCATCAGGTTCTGCACCGGAAAGGCAAGAGAAACGGCAGTAAGTGCGCTCTCACTTAATTTAGCTACGAACATACTGTCCACAATGTTATATAAAGCCTGGACCAGCATGGAAATCATCATGGGAACTGACATGGTAAGCAAAAGCCTGCCGACAGGCATCACGCCCATTTTATTTTCCTGAATCTTTACTTCTTTTTCCAAAAATATCCCCCTCTCGTATGTATAAAAGGCTGACTCCATAAAAAGGCCAGTCCTTTTATTGTATAGAATTCTTTCCTTTCTGTCAACATAGGAGTGGATTTCTTTTCCTAATTATGCTATTCTTGACGTAACAAGTGTCCGGTCTGTCCGGATGACTGTTTTCGGGCGTGTCTGGAAATGCTTTCTGCAAAATGGGGCGTGCAGATTGCGGAAATGATTTTTCAGACAGGCTTCAGATGGAAAGGAGGAATTTCGTTTATGGAACGACATAGCTTTGCCATGGAAATAAAAAAGGGCAGAATGAATGACTACCGCCGGAGGCTGGGGGAGATCTGGCCGGAGCTTACTGCTTTTCTTGATAAAGAGGAGGTACATAATTTCAGCCTCTGGAACTGTGATTCCCTGATTTTCGGATATTATGAGACAGAAGACAATGCTCCCGCTTCTGAAGAGAAAAAGGCCGTGATCCAGGCTCTTGCTTCCAGGATCGAGGACACCTTTACCTGGATTTCCACCCCAGGTGAGAATATGCGCCTGATGTATCACAATTTCGGTGTTGTCCGTGAAAATAAGGAACTGATCCGCCACAGGATGTTTATGACCAGATTAAAGCCTGGCTGCGAGGAGGAATACAAGGCAAGACATGACGGTCTTGTAGCTGCCAGAGAGGGGAAAACAGATCCGGGCCCGGACAGCAATTTCAGCATCTGGAGTGCCGGGGGATATATTTTCGGATATGACGAGATTGACACCACGATGGAGACAGAGGAGACACCGGAAGCTCACGAAGCTACCGTTGCCTGGGAGACACGCCAGCTGGGCATTATGGACTGGATTACCAATGACTGCGACTGGCTCACCAATGAGCACCACTCTGCCAGCATCCGTCTGGCCTGGCATATGGGGAAATAAAAGCCGGACAATACATATTTCATTTTCGCTGTACTTACAAACGGAGCATGAGAATTTTTTCTCATACTCCGTTTGTTATTGCACCAGAGCGTGCCCCAGCCGCTATCTTGACTTGTCTGATTTTTCAAACACGCTCTAATTCTTCTATCGCTTTTTTCACCATGTCCAGCTCTCCTGGCAGGATCGTCCGCATTTCCAGGAAGACCCAGCCTTCCTCAATGCGTCCGATTACCGGCACTTCCCGCTGCCGGAGCTTTTGGGTGATTTCCCGGGCAGACAATCTGTCACTCTTTATACGAAGAGCAGCACCAGGCAGGGATTTCCCGGGAGTCGTGCCACCTCCGGCAAGGCTTCTTGTTCTTACCACCTGCAGCTGCAGCTCTCCAATGGCTGTACACTTCTCTAACGGTGCCTCTGTTTCCGGCAGTTCCCTTTGCCAGCCTGCATTCTGAGCGGTCTCTTTCTCTTCGCCTGCCAGTCCTCCTGTTGTCAGTGCCCTTTTCAGCTCCTCCGCCATCTCTTCCAGCTCCCCCGCTGTCCGGTGCATCATCGCATAAACCGGAATCTCTTCCCGGATTCTATCCTCTGTATAAAGACGGAGTGTCTCCTCCAGTGCCGCCGCTGTAAACTTGTCAATGCGCAGCGCCCGCATCAGAGGATGTGAGGAAAGCTTCTCGATCAACTCTCTTTTTCCCACGATAATGCCAGCCTGAGGACCTCCCAGCAGCTTATCCCCGCTAAAGGAAACAAGATCTGCCCCATCCTTTAGCAACTTCTGAACCTCCGGTTCTTCTCCCAGACCATAGTCTTCCATGCCCAGAAGGCATCCGCTTCCAAGATCAGCCAGAAGAGGGATTTTCAGGCTGTGTGCCAGCTCTGCCAGCTCCTTCACGGAAGTCTCATGGGTAAAGCCTGTAATCTGATAATTGCTGGTATGCACTTTCAGAAAAACGGCCGTATTCTCTGTGTGTGCATTCCGATAATCCGCCAGATACGTGCGGTTGGTTGTCCCAGTTTCCACCAAAACCGTGCCACTCTGCCTGCAGACATCCGGAATCCGGAATTTCCCGCCGATTTCCACCAGCTCTCCCCTGGAAACAACGGTTTCTCCGCCTGCTGCGAGAGCCGTCAGCATCAGAAGAACTGCCGCCGCATTGTTATTTACGGCAATGGCTGCCTCGGCTCCGGTAAGCTTACAGAGAAGCTCCTCAAAATGTGCATACCGGCTCCCCCGCTTTCCACTCTCCAGATCCATTTCTAGATTGGTATAGCCGGTCATCAAAGGAACCAGCTTCTGAACCAGCCTTTTTCCAAGGGGCGCTCTTCCAAGATTGGTGTGAAGAATCACCCCGGTGCCATTGACCACCCATCGCATCCCCCGCCTGTGGCTCTTCTCCAGGTGCTGTCTTACCTCTGCCGGAAGTTCCTGGATTTGCTGCTCCACATCGGTAATTTTCTCATCCAGAATTTCTCTGCGGATCTCTTCTTCCACCTCTCTGGCAGCATTCCTCACAGGCTCATATCCGTAAATCCCTGCCAGCTCCTTCATGGCCGCAAGCTCCATTGTCTTATCTATTTTGGGAAGCAGCCGAAGCTTATCCTTCCTGTCCATTTTTCTGTGCCTCTATTCTCTCAGCCAGATCATTCAAATACACCCAGCGATCCATCTTCTCGTCCAGCTGCTTCTCTGCTGCCTCTTTTTCCTCCATGACCTCACGAAGCTTCACAGGATTGGTCGCATTGGCCAGCATATCCTGATCAAGCTTTGCGATCTTCTCCTCCAGTGCTGCAATATCCTCATCGATGGTGGCATATTCCCGCTCTTCCTTATAAGAAAATTTCAGCTTCTCCGAACGGTTCTGTCCCTGCTTCCAGTCCCTCTTCGTTGCCTTTTTCTGCTCTTCTGCCTGGTTCTCCGGGGTCTCTGTGCCAAGGCTGCCAGCTGCATTCTTCCGGGACTTCGCAGACGAATTCGGAACAAAAGTTCCGCAAAACGGGGTATGCAGATTGTCGGAATGATTTGGACGGGACGCTCTGGCCTGGGCATAATCGGTATAGCCGCCCTCATACTGGGTCAGCCTTCCCTCTCCCTCGAAGGCAAAGATCCTGTCTACCACATCATCCAGGAAATAACGGTCATGGGATACGGTGATCACGATTCCTGAAAAGGAGGACAGATAATCCTCCAAAATAGTCAGGGTCGGAATGTCAAGATCGTTGCTTGGCTCATCCAGAAGCAGTACATTCGGAGCCTCCATCAGTACCTTCAAAAGATAAAGGCGGCGCTTCTCTCCTCCTGACAGCTTGGCAACCGGAGTGTACTGCATGGCGGAATCAAAGAGAAAACGCTCCAGCATCATGGCTGCACTGATCTTTCCCTCTCTTGTGGGAATGTACTCAGCCACATCACGGATATAATCGATTACCCGCTGGCTTCCATCCATATCCGGCACTTCCTGGGCGAAATAGCCGATTTTGATGGTTTCACCGATTTCCACGCTTCCCTGATCCGGCTTCACCATCCCGCCAATCATACGGATCAGGGTGGATTTTCCGCAGCCATTTGGCCCGATGATCCCAAGTCTCTGGTTCCGCAGCACGATATAGTCAAAATCCTGCAGGAGTACTTTGTCTCCAAAGCTTTTAGATATATGATGAAGCTCTATGGTTTTCTTACCCATTCGTGTCTCCACAGAATCCATCTGGACGTCCATTTCCTGCACTGGCGCCTTGCCTGCCTTTAATGCCTCCAGACGCTCCAGTCTGGCACGCTGCTTGGTACTTCTGGCACGGCAGCCCCGCTTCGCCCATTCCACCTCCATGCGGAGAAGGCTCTGTCTCTTCCGCTCACTGGCAAGCTCCATCTCTTCTCTTTGAGCCTTCAATTCCAGGAAACCGGAATAGTTGGCATCATAGGAATATAATTTTCCATGGCTGATCTCCAGGATCTTGTTGGTGACCTTGTCAAGGAAATAGCGGTCATGCGTTACCATGATCACCACGCCCTTAAAGCGGTTCAGGTAATCCTCCAGCCAGGTGACCATCTCATTGTCCAGATGGTTGGTCGGCTCGTCCAGGATCAGCACATCAGATGGGTTTACAAGAGTCCTGGCAAGTGCCACCCTCTTTTTCTGGCCGCCGGAAAGATGATCGATCTTTTCCTCATGCTCTGTGATTCCCAGCTTATTGAGAATGTTCTTCGCCTCGCTGACGGTACTCCAGTCCTTCTGCCATTTCCCGTCTGCCACGTAGTCCTGAACCACAGCGTCCCTGGGGAACTCCGGCATCTGGGGAAGATAAGTGATGCGAAGGCCGTTCTGGGTAATCACCTGACCCTCATCTGCCTCTTCCTCCCCTGCAAGGATCTTCAGCAAAGTGCTTTTCCCGGTTCCGTTTACTCCGATGATCCCGATCTTCTCACCCTCATGGATTCCGCAGGAAATATCGTCAAAAACCTTTTTCTCGCCAAATACCTTGCTTATATGTTCTATGTTTAGTACATTCATGAATTCGCAACTCCTTTTTTCTTCTCAAAACCGTGGATCCAGTCTGATTTCAGATAAAAGAACAGAAACAGAATGGAGCTTAGGGTCCAGGTAAGAGGATAAGCCCAGAATACCATCTCGATAACCGGATTTATCTTTACTGCAATGGTGATATAGGTCACCCGGATCAGGCACCAGCAGGCCAGCATGACAAACATGGGAACCGTGGCACGGCCTGCTCCTCTCATAAGTCCTGCAATACAGTGGGAAAAAGCCAGCAGGAAATAAAACAGTGTGATCACATGGGCCTGCTTTACTCCGTATGCGATTACGCCCGGGTCGTCATTAAAGGCTGCGATCAGCACCGGACTGGCGAAATAGACCACGATCCCCACGATTTCTGCCATGGTAATGCTGCAGAGAATCCCAATGCGGGAGCCCTTTTTCGCCCTGTCATATTTCCTGGCACCAAGGTTCTGGCTGATAAAGGTGGTCAGTCCCATGGAAAAGCAGGTAATGGGAAGGAACCCGAAGCCCTCTATCTTGGAATAAGCACCGCAGCCGGCCACAGCCAGCTTTCCAAAGCTGTTAATATTAGACTGCACCACAACATTTGCGATAGCGATCACAGAGTTCTGGATGCCAGCCGGAAGACCGTTAGACACGATCTGTTTCAGCATATAGGAGTCCAGACATATCTTTCCCAAAGAGACCGTATATTCCTCCGGGCTCTTCTTCCTCAGTCTGTACAGGCAGAGAAAGGCACTTACAAACTGGGAAATGATGGTAGCCAGCGCTGCTCCGCCAACACCGATTCCCAAAGCTCCTACGAAGACCACATCCAGTGCCACGTTAAGCACTGAAGAAAAAATCAGGTAATACAGCGGATGACGACTGTCTCCTACTGCCTGCAGGATTCCTACAAAATTATTGTAAAGGACAAGTCCCAGAGACCCCAGGGCATATACCTGGAAATACAGGGTAGATTTCGGCAGGATATCTGCCGGTGTTTTCATAAGGATCAAAATCTTCGGTGCCAGCACAACCCCTATAATGGTAAGCAGAATACCGCAGAGGATTCCAAACGCCACTGTGGTGTGGATGGCTCTCTGAAGCTCCTTTTTCTGCCTCGCCCCGAAATAGCGGGCAATGACAACCCCTGCTCCCATGGAAAGTCCCTGAAAAAATCCTACCAGCAGAAAGGTAAGACTTCCGGATGAGCTCACTGCTGCCAGGGCATCGCTTCCAAGAAAATTTCCCACGATCAGGGAATCTGCAGTGTTATACAGCTGCTGGAACAGGTTTCCAAGGAATAAAGGAAAGGCAAAGCCCATCAGCTTTTTCCAGATGGAACCCTCTGTCAGCAGGTTTTTGTTTTGTGTATGATTCATTTTTCCCCTCCATTAATCCTCTCTATCCTATCATACCCTACCTGCTTTTTCAATTGCAAAAGGCAGGATTTCGTGTATAATAAATGGCAACAGGAAACTAAGTTTTTATTTATTTGACAGCAGGGTCAAAGGGTTCCAAGGGCAGGATTGTTTCGGGAAGCAGCCTGCCGGTACACCGTGCCCCGCCAAAGGAGGACTTTTCTTTGAAAAATCTGGAAACGATCTGGAGCGAAGCTGCCGCACAGGGCAGCACCTTGAAAGAATATCCAAGACCTGCCATGGTCCGCAGCCGCTGGATCAATTTAAATGGAATGTGGGATTATCTGATCACAGACAGCCGCATTTTACCCTGGCAGTTTTATGAGAACGACGATTTTCCCTATGATGGACAGATTTTGGTGCCCTTTTCTCCGGAGGCTCCTCTGTCTCAGGTAAACCGGCAGCTTCTGCCTGATGAAACTCTGTGGTATTCCCGCACCATCCAGCTTCCCGATGACTGCTTTTCCAGAGGGCATATGCGGCTTCTTCTTCATTTCGGAGCGGTTGACCAGATCTGCAGCGTCTATATAGGAGGGAAATTTGCAGGCTATCACAAGGGCGGCTATTTTCCTTTTACCATTGACATTACGGATTTCGTGGATGAGGATCTGGTTATCCCCATTCTTATCGGTGTTCATGATTTCAGTGACACCTCCTACCATGCGAGAGGCAAGCAGCGGCTGAAGTCCGGCGGGATGTTTTATACTGCCCAGAGCGGGATCTGGCAGACTGTGTGGATGGAGATCGTGCCGGACTCCTATATCCGTGACATCCGCACCACACCGGATCTGGATCATGACAGGATCCGCATCCGTGTAAATACAGCTTCCTCTGACACCGCAGGAGAGGCTGCAGAGAAGGCAGCATCCTCCCGGGAAGCTGCTTCTTCCCGGATTTCCTGCACCATCTACGAGCCTGTATATCTTGATGAGGATGGTGTCAGCCAGGAGCTTTGCCGGAATGCCATTGTAAGCGGCCTCCTCCTTCCCGGCAAAGAAGCTTCCCTCTCCATCCCGGAAGAAGCCAGAGAATACTGGACGCCGGAGACGCCCTGGCTTTATCCGGTTTCCCTGAAATATGGCTCTGACTGCGTTTTCACCTATTTCGCCCTGCGAAAATGCGATGTCCAGAAGGACAAAGAGGGAACACTGCGGTTTTTCCTGAACAACCGGCCTTATTTCCAGACAGGTGTCCTGGATCAGGGCTACTGGCCGGATGGTCTTTACACTGCTCCCGACGATACCGCTTTTCTTCATGACATCCGTACCATGAAGGAGCTTGGCTTTAATATGCTGCGGAAGCATGGAAAGATCGAGGCTGACCGCTGGTATTTCCACTGCGACCGGCTGGGAATGCTGGTGTGGCAGGATATGCCAAATGGGGGCTCTGATTACCGGCACTGGTTTGTGACCTACCTGGCCACTTTGCTGAGCTGGATGCGGATTCCGGTGAAGGATACCCACAGGCACCTGCTTTCCCGCACTGACCATGCGGGCAGGCAGGAATACATAGATGACCTCCGCCAGATGGTAAAAGCCCTGTACAATCACCCTTGTATTGTTACCTGGGTTCCCTTTAATGAGGGCTGGGGACAATTTGACACCAGAAGGATCACAAGACTTCTGCATAAGCTGGATCCTTCCCGCCTGGTTGATTCTGCCAGCGGATGGTTCGATCAGGGCTGCGGGGATGTCAACAGCCTCCACTACTATTTCCTTGGCCTTCCAAGACCGAAGTCCAGCCGTGTCCTTGCCATCTCTGAGTTCGGCGGCTATTCTCTTCCTCTTGAGGAGCACCGTACCTGCAAAAATGTTTACGGATACCGGAAATTCACCTCCAGCCAGGAGCTTAGCGAGAGCTACTCTGCTCTCATGGAAAAGACCATTTTCCCTTCTGTAAGGGACGGTTTTTCTGCCACTGTGTACACCCAGCTTTCGGATATTGAGGAGGAGGTAAACGGCCTTCTCACCTATGACAGGAAAAGGACCAAGCTGAACCCCCTGGTTGTCCGGAAATGGAATGCCAAGCTGAAAAACAGCCTGAACCGGCCGGCAGAAAATAAACAGTAAAAAAAGAAAGCGCAGAACCTGCGAAAACAGGTGGCTGCGCTTTCTTCTATATAGGGCACTTGAACTTCAAGATAACTACAATCCGATCTCTTTTGCCCGTGCAAAATTATTCTGCGTCTGCTGCCTCTGCATCAGCTGCTTTTTCCGGATTCTCGGAGGTTCTGCAAAGAGAAACAAATAAAGTGGCTGCGATTGGCTGAATCTCCTCACCCTTCGGTCCGATCTGAACATTGTATACATATCCCTGATCGTCCAGGAACATAATTCCATATGTAGCATCTGTCTCATAGGAAACTACAACAAGATCATTGACCTTACCAGGCTCTACATCTGTATAACCAGCGTCTGTCAGCTCTGCTACGATAGAATCTACGTCATAATCGTCGTTCTCTATCTCGTTAGCAGTTACAACCATGTTTACTCCGGAATCATCCGGGCTCATTGCCTGGAATACAACTCCATTTTCCTGATCCTCTTCAGAAGTCTCAAGAACATTCCAGTCACTTGGAATATAAAGATCAAAACCAGCCTCAAAAGATACCCATGTACCCTCATAAGCCGGCTCATCCAGCATATCCCATGTAAGCTCTGTCATTTCGCCAGCATCTGCCTCTGTAGTCTCTTCCGCAGCATCTGCCTCTGCCCATACAGGAAGTGCAGAGCCTGTGATCATTGCTGCGGTGCATAACATAGCCATAAGTTTCTTCCAATTTTTCATTTTTTCTACCTCACTTTTTTCTATTTTGTGGTATGATACTAGAGAGTGTTTCATCCCGACCACCTTACAGTCACTATATCTGATTTTTTATCCAAAAGCAATACACATGGGATGAGATGACACTTTTCGTGATATTTTGAAGTCATTTTTATGGAGGACACCGATATTGAATATTGCAGTTATAGACGATGAACCACAGGATCTTCATACTATCGAAAATGCCCTTTGCAGCTATTACCAGGAACGGCAGATGGATACCCATATTTTCCCTTTTTCCGGCTCTGATGCCTTTTGGAAGGATTATTCCGTAGGAAAGTACGATCTGATTTTCCTGGATATTTACATTGACCAGATTACAGGAATGGACATTGCCTCCAGATTACGGGAGCTTGGAGATTCCAGCGCCCTTATTTTCGTTACCAGCAGTGACTCCTTTGCAGTTGCCAGCTACGATGTCCAGGCTGCCTACTACCTTCTGAAGCCCCTTGATCCAGCCAGGCTTCGCAAGGCACTGGACTCCATCGAAATAAAAAGCGCACAGGATGTCCGGTACATTGAGGTAATCTGTGACCGTACTCCTGTGCGTGTTCCGGTAAAAACCATCCTTTATGCAGACACCTTTCGCAATGCCGTTCAGCTTCATACGGATGCAGGGGTTCTGCGTACCTATCTCACCTTCCAGAAATTTGAAGAACTGATCCAGGATCTTCCCTGCTTCCTCTCCTGCTACAGGGGCTGTCTGGTCAATATGGACCGCATCAGCCAGACCACTGAAGATGGCTTTCTCCTGGACAACCAGGAGCTTGTCCAGATCCGCAAGCGAGGAGCCAATGGAATCAAAAAGGCCTATCTGAACTATCTGTTTTCAGAGGGATGAAGACATTTGCCCGGAATACATGGCCTTCCACAGAAAAATCTGCATAGCCTCCGTACCCTTCTGCTGTTTTGCAGACGGAGGCGGTTCCGATTCCTCTTCCACTGTGGCTGGTTGAATAAAAAGTATCTCCGCTTTTTCTCACTTCGCCCCCAAACGTATTCTCAACATTGATAAGAAGCTTTCCTTTTTTCACCTTGCAGACACAATTCACATACCGCTCCTTGCTTTCTCTGTCTTCCGCTACTGCATTCACTGCATTTTCCAAAAGATTTCCGAGAATGCGGCACATATCCAGATCTGAAATCCCTGTTTTCTCCGGCACCTCCACCGTGTGCAGGAACCCTGCCCGGCACTGCTTCAGCTGTTCTGCATAATAGTGGAGAATGGCATCTACAGACATATTCCTGGTATAGCAGACAGGAGCCTGCATTTTCTCTGTACTCTCCCTGGCAAACTGATGAAAATATTCCCGCAGCTGGTCATAATGTTTTTCTTCCAGAAGCATAGACGCCGTTCTGATGTACTGACGCATATCGTGTCTGGTCCTGCCGGCTTCCTCCAGGGCCTCTGTCATTTTCTCATAATGCTCCTTCTGCATCATAAGACGAAGCTCCATCTGCCTGGTCTGCTCCTCATAAAGAAGGCGCATACGATACCCTTCTGTCAGCTCCTGCCACAGCATCCTTCCAAAAACAGCCGACAGAAAGATTCCGCCCCATTCTGGAAACCAGCCTCCAAAAACTGGATCGTACAAAGGCCATATCCGGTCTGCCATCAAAGAAGAGGCGTAAACCACGGTTCCCACCAAAAGAAGCTTTCCCCGCAGCCTTCCTGCCGCCAAAAATGCAAGCACCACCAGACAGATCGCAGTAAACCATTTCAAAAGCTCCGTCGCTTCTGAGATTCCGTAGGCAAGCCTGGGTGTCTCCATTCCTCCGGCAAAAATACCGGCTATGGCAGCCAGGATTCCCGCTGCCGCTGTAAATAAGGCGGTCCATTTCACCCACCTATATACGCTTCCTGTCACTTCGTCTGCCAAAAGCAGCATCATGGGAAACATCATCAGGTAAAACAGCATTTCCAAACTGTACCAGGGCTGTACGGTCAGAGGAACGTAGATATGCAAAAGAGGATAACAGGTGTAGCCCAGGACGCAGATGCACACTCCTGCAAACAGGGCATTTGCCCTGGTTCCTGTCCTCCGAAAGGTCCAGATAGAAAAAAGCAGCACCAGACTCACAAGGGTAAACACTGCGGAATCGATAAATAAAGGAATTCCCCTTATGGTATTTACCTTCAAAGGATTTCCAAAGGCTGGAATATATGGCATTCCAGGAGAGGCAGAATTCTTATCCGTCACTGCTATCAGGATCTCCACCTCTTTCCTCCCTTTAAAGGTGAACATCCGGTTCTGGATCTGTTCCCTGTAATGGGCAGGATCCGGATTGCCCATCTGGGCTTCCTGGCTTCCGTTTATATAGAGATTATATGCAGAAAAAATCTCCGGCAGATACAGGCCATAGGTATGTTCCCCCTTTGGGAGCATTATTTTCAATCTGTAGGTACCGCTTCCATAGGGAGAGCCTTCATGATCATCCAGCTCCATTCCTCCATACTCTCCAATAGAAAGGTAGCGAAGGTAATAGTTTTCCAGATCATCCTCTGGAGTCAGCAGCACTCCGGGATAATATTCCCACTCCCTTGACAGATAATAGACCGGAAGAGAATCATAATCTCCATTTATATATAAAATTCCGTGTATTGCCTTTTCTTCTTTTGCAGTATATTTATTATTGAAATAATATAGCAAATAGAAAAAGGTAAGGGTTACTATCATAGTCAGGAGAAAAATCCCCCACATTTTTTTCCAGTTTTTACTTGACTCTCTTTTCTCCTTCACTCCGTTCCCCCTTTCGGAGCTTCCTGCTGTGTCTTTGTGATACAAGAGGCACTCCTGCTGCCAGCAAAATAATTCCGCCAAGCAGAAGGGCTGTCATTTGATTTCGTTTCCTGTAGCTATCCTGAGAAGCATCTTCTTCAGGAGCACGGGTCCCAGACTGTGTTTCCGGCTCTTTTTCCACGGCTTCTTCTTTTGTCTCCCCGGATTCTGCTTCTGTCCCCTCATCCAGGACAGCCGTTTCCGTCTCTTTTATCTCGTAATCCCCTGTCTGATCTACCGGTATCACAGCTACCTTCTGGGCGTCCTGCAAGGTCCCTTCATAGGAATTTCCGCTTTCATCTTCCAAAGCCACCTCATAGGTACCGCTCTGGCTGTATGGAATCTCCACCGTGGAACCGGGAATGTCCGTTATCTCATTTCCGTTCTTATAAATATTAAAAGAAACCTCATTTTCCTTTTTGACGATTTCCACACGGATCTCATCATCCGGCTTCACGTTCCACTCCTTCACGGCTTCCACCGGAATTCGGATAAGAACCCCATCCTTCTCAAAGGGCAGTGTTTTCACCTCTGTTCCCATCATATCCATCAAACGGTTTCCTGTGATCACGGTGGCAAAATGGGTCACTTCCTCTGTCCCATTATCCATGTCCGGCAGGTCATTGCCATCTCTGTCCGCATAATTTCGCTCATACCACTGCTCATTTTTGATGAAATCCTTATCGTAATGGAAGGCATATACCCCAGTGCTTCCCCCTGGATAGGACACGTAAAGTCCGTAGTCATGGTTCATCTGCAGAGCATTTCCTTTCAGATACAGACCATTTCCTGTTATTCTTCCATATTTTTCATCCAGAAGCACCTCTTTTTCTCCATCCATCAGGTAAACCCGGAACTGCTCCAGCTCTTCTTTGGAAAAAGAGCTTAAAACCATTGGAAAAGAAAAACTGTTAGTTCCAGACATATAGTAGGTCTGGATTTCCGGAGCATCTGCTCTTTGCACATTAATGTAGGCAACAGCCACCGGCAGGGTAAGTCCCTTCAAAAGACGATAGCCTTCTGGTGCCTGAAAGGTTCCGGTTACCTTATAAACTCCTGGTTTTCCCACATCTACTGCTGTGAAATCCCACTTAGAGGGCATTACCACAGAAGGATGGGCTGCTGTATCCTCATATTCCTCCTGGGTACTCCCCAGCATATGGAACGTTTCCTCCAGTTCCTCCTTTATCGGGGAAAGGTCCTGTCCCACTGCTACCGCATAGGCCATACACCGTTCCAGACTTTTTGATTTCAGATTTTCGCAGGACCGTATGGTATAGTCCCTGACCACAGTTTCTCCCACAATTCCCGGTGTATAGCTAAGTATGGCAAGTTCTCCATCTGTGCCATATCTGTATTTCAGATTTTTCGTTTTCCCACTGTCGTAAAGAACGGTCAAAGTATATGTTTTTCCCGGAAGCATACTCTGACAGGAAAGATACATTCCATCTGTATCGCACATTCCATATCCTTCTTCACTGGCATTCACCCAGGCTTCTCCTTCCTGCTGAATCCAGATTTCCATTGTATCCGGGTTTCTCTGCGTCACCCACGGAAAGTAGAAGAGGCCTGCTGCGTGCATTCCGGAATAGACCTGTATCTCCGGCTGTCCCGGATTTTGTACAGAAATCCCCACCGTCCATGTGGGAATCTCTGCCTCACTTCTATATTCCTCCGGAATAAGAACACTTCCTGTTATCTGGTATGCTCCTGTTTTCTGAAGGTCAATCCTGGAATAATCCCAGCTCACAGGCAGAACAAGCTCTTCTCCATCCTGCGTATAGGCAGTACAGGTCAGGGCATCGTAACTCTCTCTTAATCCATCCAGGCTCTGTCCCTTTTCCACAGCTCCTGCAGGTATATAAAAGATTTTGGAAAAATCCCGGATGATTTTCTCCTCTGCCTGAACCTGCACGCTTCCTCCCAGGAGCAGCATACAAACTGCGGTGCACAGAATCAGGAGTTTTCTTTTTTTCTTCATCTGTCTCCCCCTTATGTTTCCAGAATATCGGATTTTTCTCTATAAAACAAGAAACCTGTGGCGAACCGCAGGTTTCCGTGAAAAGCAGCAGAGTTCAGAGCGTGCCCACAAAATTACTAGAAACAAAATTCTCTGAAGAAATCGCATTCTGCATCGTTGCACTGAGCTGCATCTATTGTTTTGATATCGCAGTGGAATACGTGTCCCAACCGGTTTACCTTGTCTCCGAACATACGGTATACAAATGGTACATTGCAGTCCATAAGCTTTCTTACCAGTGCAGGTGCCTGCTCCTTCTGGAAATCTGCCACTGCGGTCATACAGAAGGTTGGCGGATAAACATCTGTGATGCCGTTTATGACATCTATCTTCTCCAGTTCTTTCTCTGTTCCACCTTCTGGCAGAAGCTCACTCATAATCTGCATCGTCAGGCTCTCCGGCGCCTCTTTGGGGATTCTGTAAACACCGCAGTTCAGGGCAATCGCTGTGAAGGCAAAGCCTTCCGGTACCTGGAGGTCAAATCCGGCAGCTTTCTCAGGATTGGTACAGATGCCTGCATATAGTCCCAGAAGATGACCACCGGCAGAATCACCCACTGCGAAAATACGCTCTGTGTCAAAATGGAATCTTCCGGCACGCTTCATTACCCATTTGCATACCAGATTGAGATCCTCCAGCTGAGCCGGGAATTTGTACTCTGGTGCAAGGCGGTAGGTATAGTTTACAACTGCAAATCCACGCTGCGCAAGACTCATGCAGTAATACTGGTAGCGCTCCTTATCCCCGTACATCCAGCCGCCACCGTGTACACTGATAATAACCGGAAGCTCCTCTCCTGATGCCTGCTTTGGTCTATATACATCCAATCTCTGCATTTCTCTGTCATCATGTCCATAAACAATATTATCCCAGCGCTCCACATCCTCAGGAGTACTCATAAGTGCGTCACGCACATCGTCGTTCTCTTTAAACTCTTTTCTGATCTTATCACTTAACTCAGACATTCTTGTCTCCTCCAAATGGTTTAAAATATACCTTTCATTATATATGAGATGATTGTGGAAAACAAGATAAAAAAAAGAACACCTGCCAAGTGACAGATGCTCCTTTTATTCTCGTTATTAGTCTTCAACTTTAACGATTTCTTTTTTGTTATAGCTTCCGCAAGCCTTGCATACTCTGTGCGGCATCATAAGTGCGCCACATTTGCTGCATTTTACAAGGTTCGGAGCGCTCATTTTCCAGTTTGCTCTTCTCTTATCGCGTCTTGCTTTGGAAGATTTATTCTTTGGGCAGATGGACATTTCGGTTACACCTCCTTAAATTTACTGAATATATCACTGATAGCTGCCATACGGGGATCCTTCGGCTCCTCGGTACATCCGCAGGGACCATCATTCAGATTCTTCCCGCATCTGCTACATATCCCTTTGCAGTCCTCTTTGCATAAGACCTTCAAAGGCCAGCTCATCAGTACCTCAAGATAGACCAAACGGTCCACATCCAGGTCATAGCCGGTGAGATAGCTGCTCTCATCCAGATCATTCACACGCTCTTCATCTGTGAGCTTCATATCCAATTTTCTCTTAAATGAGAAAGGAATCTTCGTCTCAACCTCATCCAGGCATCTGTCACATGGGATCCCAACCGTCACAAGACCGCTGCCCTCAAGTTCCAGAACTCTGTCTCCGGTATTCGTAATCGTAAGCTCTGTAGGCTCCTTCGCCAACACCGGGAAAGTACCCTGCTGAAAGGTAATGGTATCCATCTCAAACGGAACGCTGTGATGCACACACTTCCCTTCACTGGATGAAATGTCTGATAAATGTATCTGCATAATCGTCTCCTATTCACACTTAATCAATTATACATACCCTGTCATTATTTGTCAACTTGAAATTTCTCTTATCTCTCATAAATTTTCAAAAATATTGAAAATTTCTTCATATAAAATCCTGCCAGAGGTATGATTCTCCGGCAGGACCTTTCTACTTCCTATAAAATAACCGTAACCCCTGGAAATTATTTTACAAGTGCTACAGTGTCACGGCAGATTGCAAGCTCTTCGTTGGTAGGAATCACTGCAACCTTAACCTTGGAATCGGCTCCGGAAATAACAACCTCTTCACCCATAGCCTCGTTTGCCTTCGCATCAATCGTGATTCCAAGGAATCCAAGATAAGAGCAGACCTTCTCACGGATCATGCCAACATTCTCACCGATACCTGCGGTAAATACGATGGCATCAACACCGTTCATAGCTGCTACATAACCGCCAACGTATTTTGCGATGCCATAGCAGAGAACCTCGATTGCGTTCTTAGCATCCTCGTTGCCCTCAGCAGCTGCTGCTCTGAGGTCACGCATATCGCTGGAAACACCGGACATTCCCTGAAGACCGGATTTCTTATTAAGAACGTTCATAACGCCTGCAATGTCAAGGTTTTCTTTCTTTGCAATGTACTCAACGATAGCCGGATCAATGCTTCCGGAACGGGTTCCCATTACAACACCTTCAAGTGGAGTGAGTCCCATTGTAGTATCTACGCATTTTCCATTCTGCACTGCACTGATGGAAGATCCGTTTCCAAGGTGGCAGACAATCACTTTGGAATTGTCCTTGTCAAGGCCAAGGAATTCAACAGCACGTTTGGAAACGAAGCTGTGTGAGGTTCCGTGGAAGCCATATCTTCTTACCTTGTAGTTCTTGTAGTACTCGATCGGAAGTCCGTACAGATATGCTTTTGCAGGCATTGTCTGATGGAAAGCGGTATCAAATACACCAACCTGTGGTACATCTGGCATAAGCTCAGAGCATACACGAATACCGATCAGGTTTGCAGGATTGTGCAGAGGAGCAAGGTCGTTGCACTCTTCTACTGCTTTGATCATCTCGTCTGTGATGATAGCGGAAGAAGCGAATTTCTCGCCGCCGTGTACGATACGATGGCCGATAGCGTTTACTTCGTCAAGGCTCTTGATAGCGCCTGTTTTCTCGTTTGTAAGAGCCTCCAGAACCATCTGGATCGCTTCTTTATGTGTCGGCATGGAAGCCTCTGTAATCTCTTTGTCGTTTCCGGCTTTCTGATATACCAGTCTTCCGTCGATACCGATTCTCTCACAAAGACCTTTTGCAAGAACTGCTTCTGTCTCAGAATCGATCAGCTGATATTTTAAAGAAGAACTACCGCAGTTGATAACCAATACATTCATTTTTTTACTCTCCTGTTTACATGATATAGGTTTGATAACAGGGAATAAGCGTACCGTACAGCTACAGTCAGCTCATTCCCTGCCTCTTATATGTATTACCTTCTTAAAAAGACTTTCCTATCAGTCCTGTGCCTGACACTGTACGGATGTAATCGCTACAACACCAACGATATCGTCAGCGGAGCATCCACGGGACAGGTCGTTTACAGGCTTTGCGATACCCTGTGTAATAGGTCCGTAAGCTTCTGCCTTAGCAAGACGCTGAGCAAGCTTGTATCCAATGTTTCCTGCATCAAGGTCTGGGAAGATAAGGACGTTTGCTTTGCCGGCAACCGGGCTTCCCGGAGCCTTGGATGCGCCTACGCTTGGAACGATAGCTGCATCAAGCTGGAACTCTCCATCAAGTGCAAGCTCCGGATTCTGCTCTTTTGCGATTCTGGTAGCCTCAACAACTTTGTCAACGTCAGCGTGTTTCGCACTTCCCTTTGTAGAATGGGAAAGCATAGCTACTACAGGCTCCTCCTGAACAAGAAGCTTGAAGGACTCTGCAGAAGATGCTGCGATTGCTGCAAGCTCTTCCGGGTTCGGGTTCTGGTTCAGACCGGAATCACCAAATACGAAGGCACCGTCAGCGCCATACTCGCAATCCGGGACAATGATCAGGAAGAATGCGGAAACAAGCTTTGTTCCTGGTTTTGTCTTCAGGATCTGAAGACAAGGTCTTAATGTATCTGCGGTAGAATGGCAGGCACCGGAAACCATGCCGTCTGCATCGCCCATCTTAACCATCATAACACCATAGTACAGATACTGGTTCAGAAGGATCTCCCTTGCCTGCTCTGGTGTCATGCCTTTTTTCTGTCTTAATTCAACTAATTTGTCAATATATCCCTGAGTTTTCTCAGAAGTTGCAGGATCTACGATCTGTGCACCGGAAATATCAAATCCGCCTTCAGCTGCGCTCTTCTTAACAGCTTCCTCATTGCCTACAAGTACAAGCTTCGCAATTCCCTCTTTTAAAATTTTGTCTGCTGCTTCCAGAGTTCTCATGTCCTCTGTCTCAGGAAGTACGATTGTCTTAATGTTGGATTTTGCTCTTTCTTTGATTACATCAATAAATCCCATTGTTCAATAACTCCTTTCATTTGTTACATTTTATCGTTATTATCCGGAATCACCCGCAAACCCGCAGCACTCTTTCCAATAACCTTTTATCCTTGTAACCTGTCCTCTATTATACGCCACCCGGCCTTGTATTTCAAGCATTTCAATGTTAGAATATGGCACAAGAACGTATTTTTTGAGGTGCAATTTTATGAAGACAGCCGGAATCATTGCAGAATACAATCCCTTTCATGAAGGACACAAATATCAGATAAACTATCTGCGGGAACAGGAAAATACAGACTATGTCGTCGTCGCCATGAGCGGTGATTTCGTCCAGAGGGGAACGCCTGCCCTTTTTTCCAAATACGACAGAGCCAGAATGGCACTTCTGGAGGGTGCAGACCTTGTCCTGGAGCTTCCTGTTGCCCTCGCCACTGCAAGTGCAGAGCTTTTTGCAAGAGGCGGCGTGCAGCTCCTTGACGGACTTGGGGTTGTCAATACCTTATGCTTCGGAAGCGAATGGGGAGATGCGAAGCTTCTTATGGAACTGGCCCATTTTCTTGCAGAAGAGCCTCTGCCCTTTCGCAAGGCTCTTCAGGAGAATTTAAAGGAGGGAATGACCTTTCCGAAGGCGAGGGCTCTGGCTCTTTGCGGTCTTTTCCCGGATAGCGGGGAGGTTTCCAGGATACTGGCTTCTCCTAACAATATCCTTGGCATCGAATATTGTAAGGCTCTGATACGGGAAAACAGCCAGATCACACCTTTTGCCCTGAAGCGCCAGGGAAGCAGCTATCACGAAACCCGTCTTCTGGAGCAGCAGCTTCCCTCTGCCTCTGCTATCCGGCAGTCCGTTTTTCAGGAAAAAGAGAAGATGCAGGCTGCCTCTTTTCTTCCCTCCGAAGCCAGAGCTGTTTTTCTGGATGCCCTTCAAAGAAATGCCTGTCTTTCAGAAAATGACCTGGATACCGTTTTTCGCTACTGCCTGCTGTGTGAAACAGAGGAAAGCCTGTGCACCTATGCAGATATGTCTGAGGCTCTGGCAAAGAGGATTCTCTCCTGCCGCTGTGAGTTTGAAGGCTTTTCCCAGTTTGTCCAGCTTCTGAAAACCAAGAACATCACCCAGACCAGGGTGCAGAGAGCTTTGCTCCATATGCTCCTCCATATAAAAAGCGTGCCGGAGACAGTTCCCTATGCACGGGTTCTTGGATTTCGCAGAGTCAGTGCGCCTCTCCTGGGCAGGATCAAAAGGCAGGGAAGGCTCCCCCTTATCACCAGGCTTTCCGATGCGGCAAGCCTGGTGCCGGACCAGGCCATGACGATCCTGGATGAAACCACCTTTGCCTCCAATCTCTACGAAAGCCTGATTGCCCAGAAAAAAAATGCTGCCTGTATTCACGAATACAGACAGCAGATTGTAATTGTCTAGAGCGTGTTTGAAAAAGGCTTTCTGCAAGATGTGCGTCACAATTTGTGGGAAATTTGTCCCGGATGAGGGCGTCGTAGCGGGCTACGGCAACTGAATTCAGGACAAAAGTCCCGCAAAGTAGGGCGTACAGATTGCAGGAATGATTTTGGGGGCACGCTCTAAGCAATGCAGTTTTTTATTTCTCTTTGGAAAGAAGAATCCTGTCGTTGTCCAGCTTCTTTCCGGCTCCTGTTTTAAATTTCTCCAGAAGGCCTTCTACTGTAAGGTCCTTCTTTTCCTGCTCTTTAATATCCAGAACAATATTTCCGGAGTCCATCATCAGGATCCGGTTTCCCAGCTCCAGAGCAGACTGCATATTGTGGGTGATCATAAGGCAGGTAAGATGATGTTCCTCCACGATCTTCTTCGTAAGATTCAAAACCTTCTCTGCAGTTCCAGGGTCGAGAGCCGCCGTATGTTCATCCAGAAGAAGAAGCTTGGGCGGGTTCATAGTTGCCATAAGAAGGGTAAGCGCCTGCCTTTGTCCTCCGGAAAGGAGTCCTACCGGATGGTTCATCCTGTCCTCCAGACCAATGTCAAGGAGCCTTAACTGTTCACGGAACCGCTCTTTGTCACTTTTGGTAATACGGGAAAGCCAGCCGCCTTTTCCTGCTGCCAGAGCCAGGTTTTCCTCAATGGTCATCCCCGGTGCCGTTCCGCGCATAGGATCCTGGTAAAGACGTCCGATCTCCTTTGCCCTGGTATGCTGCGGCATAAAGGTAATATCCTGGCCATCCAGCACAATGGAACCGGAATCTGTCATGAAATCTCCACAGATCGCATTAAACATCGTAGATTTTCCAGCGCCGTTAGAACCAATGATCGTAGCGAAATCCCCTTTTTCAAGCTCAAAGGAAAGGTCCCTTATGGCTGCCTTTTCATTTACGGTTCCGGGATTAAAGGTTTTGGAAATATGGTTAAGCTTCAGCATGATCAGATTCCTCCCTTCTGATGTGTCATCCTTCTTTTGATCTGAGGCCACTGCTGCTTCAGATACGGGCCGGAAATTGCCAGGATCACGATCACGGAGGAAACCAGCTTCAGCATAAATGCCGGCATATTAAACCGCAGTGCAACGGTATAAACCAGACGGAAGATAAAGGAACCAAGGACCATTCCTACCGCCCGGATGAAGATGCCGCCTTTTCCCAGAATGGTTCCGCCGATCAGAAGGGATGCAAGGGCTATGGTAACCATTCCCTGTCCAAGGTTGATGTCAACCGATTTCTGTGACTGGGAAAGCAGGCATCCGGACAGTGCTGTAAAGGAGTTTGCGATACACAGTCCGATAATGGTAGTAAATACCGGGTTGATGGAGGAAGACTTCACCATGTCTGCGTTATTTCCTGTGGCACGGATTGCAAGTCCAAGGCGTGTTTTCAGGAAAACCACAAGAAATGCGACTATCAAAGCTACTGCGATCAGTGCCACCACAATGTCAGATCTTCCCTTTAATGGCGTATTTGCAAGGGCATCCTTCATCATGGAAAATACAGTATCTGTACGGTTCATGTTGATCAGGGAAGAACCTCCCATCACTGCAATGTTGATGGAATATAATCCTGTATTCACGATAATTCCGGCAAGCAGGCTGTCAACGCCCATCTTTGTCTGCAAAAATCCGGTAACAAATCCAGAGCAGATTCCGGCAAGCATGGCTGCCAGAATGGATAAAAAGGGGTGTCCGCTTACCGCTACTGCGGCTCCTACAGCGGCTCCAAGTGTGAAGCAGCCGTCTGTAGAAAGGTCGCAGACATTCAGCATAGAATAGCTTAAAAATAATGCAAGGACAGTCAGAGAACAGATCAGTCCAAGTTTCAGGGCAGTTTCTCCAAGGGAGAGTGCAGTAGCCAGTGTCACAATGTTTTCCTCCAGTTATTTTTCTTCCAGCTCGTCAAAGCTTTCTGCTGTCACGATCTCGTTTACCTGTGTGCAAAGAGGCTCCATGGCAGCTTTTACGGTTTCAAAATCAAGTCCCAGTCCTTCGCAGGTTTCCGTATTTACAGTTGCAGTACCATTGTCGAAGGTTTCTACAGGTGTGCTTGCCGGATCTGCTCCGTCCAGAAGAACGGCTGCTACCATATCTGCTGTCTTTTCACCAAGGTTTGCGTAGTCAACGCCATATCCTGCAAATGCACCGTTTAATGCGAAGGAATCAGCTCCTGTGTAATGAGGGATTCCTGCATCCATAAATTTTTCGTAAATGGAAAGCTCTGCTGTCATAATGGTGTTGTCTGTAGGAGTAAAGACTGCATCCACGCCGTCTGCGATCAGAGCATCTGCAGCAAGCTGTACTTCGTCTGTGGTAGTTCCGGTACGCTCTACATATTCGATTCCGTTCTCCTCCAAATAAGCCTTTGCTTCCTCAATGGCTGTTGTGGAAGAGTCCTGTCCGATGTCATATAAAAGACCAATTTTCTTGGCATCTGGATTTACTGCAAAAATCAGCTTCATAATGGATGCGGTATCCAGATAATCACTTGTTCCTGTGATGTTTGCACCCGGAGCATCCAGAGAATCTACAAGTCCGGAGCCAACCGGATCAGACACTGCGGAAAATATAACCGGAATGTCGGTTCCTTCTGTACTCGCCTGCATACGCATTGCAACTGGTGTTGCCACTCCAACCATAAGGTCTACGTTATCAGCCTGAAAATCAGAGATGATCTGCTCCATTACATTTGCATCTGCATTGCAGTTGTCATAGGAAATCTCAAAATTAACGCCTTTTTCTTCTCCAATCTCTTTCAGACGGTTTTCCAGATTATCCACGATCTGATTCAGGGAAGCATCATCTACGTAATTGCAGATACCAATCTTATAATCCTCTGCAAGTACAGGTGTTGTCATCATCATAGTTGCCATTGCTGCTGCGATTGCGATCATTCTTTTTTTCATAGTAGTTTTCCTCTCTCTCTTTAATTTTGTCAGGAAGAATACTAGACCGATTCTTCTGCCTCTTGTCTGCGAGAAAGAATGAGTGGGGTAGTGAGTACAAAAAACCGTCTCCAAAGAACAACCTTTTTGCTGTTCTTTGAGACGGTAATAATACTTTATTATCGCGGTGCCACTCAAATTGACGATACGTCCACTTTCTCATGTACAAACATACACTCCTGATTGGTAACGGGTTCGGTTCCCGTCAGCGCCTACTCTCCTGCTTCTGATTTCGGGCTGCCCTCGAAAGTCCATTCCACCAGTCGCTTCATACGAAGATCACACCATCCTCCGCTCTCTGAATGATCACCAGGATTCCCGGAAATCAAATGCCGCTTCTGATTTACTACTCTTTCTCATCGGTTTAACTGGTTTATACTTTAGCACAGTGATGTAAGAATGTCAAGTGTTAATTTAAGGAAAACGGGTATCTTCTCCTTCTCAGGCGCTGGAGCGTGTTTGGAAAATCAACTTATCGGCAAGCTCTAGTTTTTGAAGCTGTGGATCGGTGCAGGGATACGTCCTCCTCTTGCCACGAAGGCTTCGCAGGAGAAGCTGTTTACCGGCATGATCGGTGCATAACCAAGAAGTCCGCCGAATTCAACCGTTTCTCCCACACCTTTTCCGATCACCGGAATCAGACGAACTGCGGTTGTCTTCTGGTTCACCATTCCGATGGCAGCCTCATCTGCGATAATTCCGGAAATGGTAGACGCCTTTGTATCTCCGGGAACTGCGATCATGTCAAGACCAACTGAGCAGACACAGGTCATGGCTTCCAGCTTCTCAATGGTAAGTGCACCTGCTGTAACTGCATCGATCATTCCCTGGTCCTCACTGACCGGAATAAATGCACCACTTAAGCCTCCAACTGCTGTAGATGCCATAACGCCGCCCTTCTTCACCTGATCGTTTAAAAGAGCAAGAGCTGCTGTGGTTCCCGGTGCACCTGCTCTCTCAAGACCGATCTCCTCCAGGATCTCCGCAACGCTATCTCCAATGGCCGGAGTAGGCGCCAGAGACAGATCCACGATACCAAACGGCACGCCCAGCATTTTGGAAGCCTCACGGGCTACCAGCTGTCCCACACGGGTTACTTTAAAAGCAGTACGCTTGATCATCTCACAAAGAGTTTCAAAGTCCTCTCCCTTTACTTTCTCCAGGGCAGTCTTTACAACACCAGGGCCGCTGACGCCAACATTGATAATGCTGTCAGCCTCTGTAACGCCGTGGAAAGCACCTGCCATAAAGGGGTTGTCATCTGGTGCATTGCAGAACACTACCAGCTTGGCACATCCAAGGGAATCCTGCTCCTTGGTAGCCTGTGCTGTTTCCAGAACGATCTCTCCCATAAGCTTCACTGCATCCATATTGATTCCGGTCTTGGTAGAGCCGACATTTACAGAGCTGCAGACACGCTCCGTGCTGGCAAGAGCCTGGGGAATGGAACGGATCAGAAGCTCTTCTGCCGGAGTCATTCCTTTGCTTACAAGAGCTGTATATCCACCGATAAAGTTGACTCCAACCTTTTTCGCAGCTTTGTCAAGAGTCCTTGCAATGGTCACGAAATCCTCTGTTGTCTTGCAGGCAGCTCCGCCGATCAGACCGACTGGAGTAACGGAAATTCTTTTGTTTACAATAGGAATGCCATACTGGGCAGAAATTTTCTCTCCTGTCGCCACAAGATCCTTTGCATAAGTCGTAATTTTATTATAAATTTTTTCATTTAATTTATCAAGATCACTGTCAATGCAATCCAGCAGGCTGATTCCCAGAGTAATGGTACGTACATCCAGGTTCTCCTGCTCGATCATTCTATTCGTCTCATTTACTTCAAAAATATTAATCATAACGTATGTGTCCCTTTCTCCAGATAAGTCTACGTATCTTTTCTCTTTCTGCGTTAAATACGATGCATAACGTTGAAAATATCCTCATGCTGGCAATGGATCACTACGCCGATCTCATTTCCCAAAGCAGCCAGTTCTGTTGAAAGAGTTGCAATTTCCTTATCAGAAGCGCTGGTATCTGCTACCATCATCATGTTAAAATATCCCTGTACAATCGTCTGAGAAATGTCAAGGATGTTTACCTGATTCTCTGCAAGATAAGTACATACCTTTGCAATAATACCAACGGTGTCATTTCCTACTACTGTGATAATTGTTTTTTTCATGATACTCCTCCTGTATGTAGGCTCACTGGCCTCTATTTGACTGCCCAAGGGATTTCCTTCGACTTATATATGAAAACGGGCTTCCATAAGCGGATATGTATTTTTACAGCACAGCCACCGGAGAAATGCCGTCCCGTTTTGCAACCTGTATCTGAAAATCTTTTGATCTATATGGATTATCTCCAAGGGTCACCTCAGAGCAGACTGTCTCATAGGCGAGAGCCTCGTAGTTGTTTTCTTTGCTTAAATGTCCAAGAAAAACCGCTTTTAAATCATCATGGAGAAGCCGGCACAAAAGCCGCCCTGCATTTTCATTGGACAAATGCCCCCTGTCCCCAAGGATCCTCTGTTTCAGATAATAAGGATAACTGCCTACCTGAAGCATACGGATGTCGTGATTTGCCTCAAGGAGAACGGCATCCAGATTCTGCAGGTTGTCCACTATGTACTCATTGTATTTTCCAAGGTCTGTGGCAATCCCAACTGCCTTATCCTGGCATTCCAGCCGATAGCCTACCGGCTGGGCCGCATCATGGGGAATGGAAAAGGGATGCACCGTAATGTCCCCGACCTGAAAATCCTGGTCTTCCTGGATTTCGTGAAGGGTTTCCTCCGGGAGATTCTGCATATTCCTCATGCGGCTGATGGCATCCGCAGTTCCTCCGGTAGTAAAAACCGGAATGTGGTAGCGTCTTGCCATTACCCCAAGGCCGCTGATATGATCGGAATGTTCGTGAGTAACCAAAATAGCGTCTATATCCCTGCCGGTCAGCTCCAGCTGATTCAGGCCCTGCTCGATCTTCTTTCCACTGATTCCTGTATCAACCAGAATGTGCGTGTCCTCAGACCCCACATAAATACAGTTTCCACTGCTTCCACTGGCAATGCTGCAAAATCTCATTTCCTGTTTACTCCTTCTTCGATCTGCTTCCATGTTTTTTCCAGATCACCGTTATTCTCTATGATATAATCTGCATGAGCACGAAAGAACTCCTCTGATGCCTGGTTTCTGATAATCCCAATAGATTTCTCCCTGGTATAGCCCCGGCTTTCCATTAGTCTTTTTATCCTTATCTCAGAATCTGTATGAACATACCAGACTTCATCGCAAAATTCCTCATAATGCTCTTCCAGAAGCAGGGCAGCCTCCACGATGCAAAGGGCTCTGCCTGCTTTCTTTTGCTCCTGCAGCATTTTTAATATATAGCGTTTCACTGCCGGATGGATGATCCCGTTTAATTTTAGGAGCATATCCGGCTGTCCAAATACTACATCAGAAACTTGCTTCCGGTCAATAGTTTTATCATTTTTTATTACATCTTTCCCGAAAAGCCTGATCACAGGCTCGTAGCATTCTTTCCCCGGCTCCATCACAAGATGGCCCACTTCATCGGCAAGAATCACATATGCCTGATATTTTTCCTTCAGAAAAGCAAGGACCGTGCTTTTTCCGGCGCCTACTCCTCCTGTAATTCCTATGATCTTCATTATTTCGCCTCATACCAGTTGTTTCCCTGGTGCATATCCACCTCCAGTTCCACAGCCAGCTTCGCTGCCCCCTTCATTTCCTCTTCCAGGATCCTGGAAACCTGTGGGATTTCCTCCTCCTGTGTCTCAATCAGAAGCTCATCATGTACCTGGAGCACCAGCCTGGAACGAAGATGCTCTTCCTGAAGTCGCCGGTACACCCGGTTCATGGCAATCTTGATAATATCTGCCGCAGTTCCCTGGATCGGAGAATTCATTGCCACACGTTCCCCGAAGGAGCGCTGCATAAAGTTGCTGGATTTCAATTCCGGAACAGGCCGTCTTCTTCCGAACATGGTGGATACATAGCCCTTCTCTTTCCCCTGCTCCACAAGGCCGTCCAAAAAGCCCTTGATACGGGGATAGGTTTCAAAATACTGCTCAATATAAGCCGAGGCCTCTTTTCTCGTAATGCTCAGATCCTGGCTGAGGCCGAAAGAACTGATGCCATATACGATTCCGAAATTTACTGCCTTGGCGTTTCTTCGCTGTAAGGGAGTCACTTCTTCCAGTGGAATGTGAAATACCTGGGAAGCAGTAAGACGGTGGATGTCCTCTGCTTCCTGGTATGCCTGGATCAGCTTTTCATCCTGGGACATATGTGCCAGAACCCGAAGCTCGATCTGGGAATAGTCTGCATCCAGGAACACAAATCCTTCTGCCGGCACGAATACCTTGCGGATCAGCCGGCCAAGCTCCATACGAACGGGAATATTCTGGAGATTTGGCTCTGTACTGCTAATACGGCCAGTGGCTGTGATGGTCTGATTGAAGGTAGAATGAATTCTTCCGTCTGCTTCGATCACAGCTCCAAGCCCGTCTGCATAAGTAGATTTCAGCTTCGCCAGCTGGCGGTATTCCAGAATGTCATTTACGATCGGGTACTCAGATGCCAGCTTTTCCAGAATATCTGCGGAGGTTGAATAACCGGTTTTCGTCTTTTTCCCTCCTGGGATTCCCATCTTTTCAAAAAGAATCACGCCCAGCTGCTTAGGTGAATTGATGTTAAAATCTTCACCTGCCTGCTGCCAGATTGTCTGCTCCAGCTCCCGGATCCGCACATTCAGCTTCTCTCCATAGGATTTCAGCTCTTCTCCCTTTACCTCGATCCCCCATTTTTCCATGGAATCCAGAGTGAATACCAGTGGAACCTCGATCTGTGTATAAACCTCCCACATTTCTTCTGCTTTCAGCTGTTCCTCAAGAGGATGAAACGCAGCCAGTGCTGTATACGCCATATAACAGGCCAGATTCCTTGCTTCCACCAGTTCTTCTTCCCATGCTTTTTTCAAAGATATTTTTCCTAAAAGCTCCTCTCTGGCTGGAAATTCCCTGCCAGACAGATATTCTCTGGCAATTTCGTTATAGGGATAGGAGCCTTTCAGAGGATTCAGAAGATATGCTGCTATTCCACAGTCAAAGATCTTCGTATCAGGCTCCAGCAGGATGTGCTTTAGCATGGATTTCACATCACAGCAGCAAAGCCGGGTGGTTTTTCCAAGGTTCCAGAGTTTTTCGCTCAGATACCCGGAGGTAATAAATCTCTCCACCGGAATATAACAAATCTCCGCTTCTTCCAGGGCTAGTGCCACGGCGTACAAGCCCTCCTTATCGCAAAGGACTCCCAGACCTACGGCCTCTTTTTTCGCTGCTTTTTCAAAAATGGCATCACAGCTTTCTGTTCCCATACATTCAAAAAAGTTCTGCTCTATGGAGCCCTCGTTTATCAGAGCAGGGTCAAATTTTACAAGGAAGCTTTCGAGGTTCCATTTCTGGCATAGCTCATAGGCTTCTTTTGTGTAGATATCGCCAAGCCTTGCTTTTTCAAGGTCAAGGTCTGGTATTGAAACGGCTGCTGACTGTTCTGGCAGGTTCTCCCTGTCCGTCTTCCCTGCGTCGGCTGCAGCAGGGTTTCTTTTTTCGGTTTCTTCTGCATATCTGTGAAGCACAGCCTGTCCGGCTGCTGTCTGAGGGATAATTGCCTGAACTTTATCTGATGCCAGACATTTTGTTTCGGTTTTTCCGGACAGAATGATGACTTCCATGGCCTTTTCTTTGCTTTTCTCAGAAATCTGTTCCAGTGCTTCCTCTACAGAATGTTTCTCCAGAACAAGAATATAGATCCCCATTGCTTCCAGGATTTCTTTTAGCAGGGGAATCTGCTGTTCCAGGATTTCCGGCATTGCTTTTTCGGTTTTCAGATACTTGCCGTATCTCTCATGACAGAAGCCGTCCTTTTCTTTTTCCAATATCACCGTCACATAGTCTGGCTTTTCCCTTTCCAGAGTTTCAACCATCAGGTGCAAAAAACCATATATGCCTCCTGTATGCAGTCCCAGCAGGCTTACCTGATCCGGTACTCCATAAAATGCCTTATATAAAATAGTTTCACCATCTATCAGTAAAATCTTCTCGCTCACCCATCTGCCTCCGGAAATTTATTTGCAGGCTTTACCTGCTCACAGTGTCTGCATGATCATATAAATCAAAAAACCGCCAAGTCCGGCAATCAGGGTGCAAAAGCCTACACCGCTTATAGCCCGGCGGAATTTCATCTTCATAATATAATGCTTGGATTTTCGGATATCCTCCTCCAGCAGCTCCCGCAGGTCAAAGGTTCCATCCCTGCTCTTTTCGTCCAGCTGCTGCATGGCGGCGTGAACAATGAAATAGGTTTCAAGCTCGTCGTAACAGGAAGGGCAATTCTCCACATGCTCCAGAAACTCTTCCAGATCATCAACGGGAAGATCATGTTCAATATATCTTGTTACCATACTCTCTGCTGTCTGACAATTCATGCTTCCCCTCCCTTTCCTACATCGTCCAATCCTCTGTTTTCTCACTCATATCGATTATTATATCCGAAACTGCCAGAAAACACAAGAGACAGCAGTGGATTCTGCTGTCTCTTGTGTTTTCTGCTGCTTTCAGTTTATTCTGCCCTTTTTTCCATGGAAGCAGAAGATGTTCCCATGAGATTAGACGGAGCGTTTAAGATCTTCATAAACTCTTCCCCTGTGATCGTCTCATTTTCATACAGATATTTGGCAAGCTCATGAAGCTTCTCAATGTTATCCTGAAGAATCTTGTATGCCTTTTCATGCTGTCTGCGAACAAGCTCTACCACCTTTTTGTCCAGAAGAGTCTGCGTTTCAAAGGAACAGCTGAGACTGGAATCTCCACCCAGATACTGATTGCTCATACTTTCCATAGCGACCATGTCAAATTCATCACTCATACCATATCTGGAGATCATTCCTCTTGCAAGCTTGGTGGCCTGCTCAATGTCATTGGAAGCGCCTGTGGTAATGCTGTGGAAGATCAGTTCCTCAGCTGCACGGCCGCCTGTAAAAGTGGCAATCTTATTTTCCAGCTCCTCCTTTGTCATCAGATAATGCTCCTGTTCATCCACCTGCATGGTATAGCCAAGGGCTCCTGAAGTACGGGGAATAATGGTGATCTTGTGTACCGGAGCAGAATCTGTCTGCCTGGCAGCTACAAGAGCATGACCGATTTCGTGATAGGATACGATAAGCTTTTCCTTGTTGGAAAGTACCCGGTTCTTCTTCTGATAACCGGCGATTACAACCTCAATGCTTTCCTCAAAGTCTGCCTGTGTGGCGAATTTTCTTCTGTCCCGGACTGCTCTTAAGGCCGCCTCATTCACAATATTGGCAAGCTCTGCGCCAGAAGCACCGGCTGCTGCCTTTGCAATCTCATCGAATCTTACATTGTCTGCGATCTTGATCTTCTTTGCATGAACCCTCAGGATCTCCTCACGGCCCTTCAGATCCGGAAGCTCTACCGGAATCCTTCTGTCAAAGCGTCCCGGACGAAGAAGCGCCGGGTCAAGGGAATCCGGGCGATTAGTGGCGGCCAGGATGACAACACCCTTGGAGCCGTCAAATCCGTCCATCTCTGTAAGCAGCTGGTTCAGGGTCTGCTCACGCTCGTCATTTCCTCCTGTGAATCCGCCATTGTCACGCTTTTTGCCAATGGTATCAATCTCATCGATAAAGACAATACATGGAGCCTTCTCATTTGCCTGCTTAAACAGGTCACGAACCTTGGCAGCTCCCATACCTACGAACATCTCTACAAATTCTGAGCCGGAAATAGAAAAGAACGGAACCTCCGCTTCTCCTGCTACCGCCTTCGCAAGAAGAGTCTTACCAGTACCCGGAGGTCCTACAAGAAGGGCTCCTTTTGGCATGGATGCACCGATTTCTTTATATTTCTGAGGATTGTGAAGGTAATCTACGATTTCTGTCAGCAGATCCTTCGCCTCATCCTCTCCTGCCACATCTGTAAATTTAATTCCTGTAGAAGACTTTACATATACCTTTGCATTGCTTTTTCCAAAGGACATGGCTCCTCCTGGGCCGCCGCCTATGGAACCCATCATCTTCTTGCTCAGCCATCTTCCCAGGAAAATGAAGATAGCAATAGGAATCACATAACCAATGATCAGGCTTAAGAGAATGGACTGTTTCTGAGGTTCTACTGCTTCCATACTGGTTCCGGCCTCATAAAGACGGCTGACCAGATCCGGATCGTCCATTCTTACCGTCTTGCAAACGATATCTTCTCCATTCTTTCTCACAACGTAATAAATATAAGTGTCCTGAACCTCTGCCTTAGATACATTTCCATGCTCTACACTGCTAAGAAACGTGCTGTAATCTGTTTTCTCAATAGAGCGTTCCTGCATGGCAGGAATGGCAAACATATTCAAGAGGAGTATCACCACCACTGCAATCAGTACAAAGATGTACAGAGGGCGTTTTTCTGGTTTTTTATCGTCAAAACTCATCTGATTTTTCCTCCATTTTCTGTCAATTTACGTTTACTTTAGCATCTTTAAACGGGAATGGCAATATTCCCACAGGAAAATTTATAAACTTTTCACTTTTTAGCTCTTTCCCCAGAGAAAAACTCATTGTGTGCTTTTTTTTAACAATTTTACAAATTTACTTGCAAACAATATAGTTTTATGTTATTATACATTTCAGCGCCAGAGTGTGTTGAAATCATTCCCACAATCTGCACGCTCCATTTTATAAATGATTTTCCAAATATACCTAAGCCGGCATGTCGGAATGGCAGACGAGGCAGACTCAAAATCTGTTGTAGGCAACTACGTGTGGGTTCAAGTCCCACTGCCGGCACTTTTTACGTGAAACTATTCGTTTCACGTTTTTTTGTGTAAACAAACAGGCTCTATAGCCTGTTTGCTTACAGCTTTCCTGGTATTGCGTATACTGACCCAAAAGAGAGCCTGTTTCCAGGCTCTCTTATCTTTCATTTTAAAAATTATGCCTTTTTTTCATCCTCCAACAGCTTCTCAAAAATCGGAAAGCAGTCAAATGTGGCAAAATAATCTCTTGGTGTCTCAGCCCGTCTGATCATTTCAAAGCTTCCATCCTCATGAAGAAGAATTTCTGCTGATTTTAATTTGCCGTTGTAATTATATCCCATGGAAAAACCATGTGCACCGGTGTCATGGATAACAAGATAATCTCCCATGTCAATCTTCGGAAGATAACGGTCAATGGCAAACTTATCATTATTCTCGCAAAGAGATCCTGTAATATCATATAAATGATCACAAGCCTCCTCTTCTTTTCCCAGAACCGTAATATGATGATAAGCCCCATACATAGCCGGACGCATAAGGTTAACCGCACAGGAATCCACGCCGATATACTCCTTATGAGTATGTTTTTCATGAATTGCCTTTGTCACCAGGCAGCCATAGGGTCCCATCATAAAACGGCCAAGCTCTGTGTAAATCGCCACATCCCCCATGCCAGCCGGGAGCAGCACCTCTTCATACACCTTGCGAACACCTTCTCCAATGGCACGAATATCGTTTGGAGTTTGCTCCGGACGATAGGGAATGCCAATGCCGCCAGAAAGATTGATAAAGCTGATATGAGCACCGGTCTCCTTCTGAAGCTTCACTGCCAGCTCAAACATTACCTTTGCAAGCATAGGATAATACTCATTTGTCACTGTATTACTTACAAGAAATGCATGGATCCCGAACTCCTTTGCGCCCTTGCTCTTCAGGATCTTAAACGCCTCAAAGATCTGCTCCGTTGTCATACCATATTTGGCATCTCCGGGATTGTCCATAATATCATTGCTGATCTTAAACACTCCCCCTGGATTGTAACGGCAGCTGATGATCTCCGGGATTCTTCCTACAGCCTTCTCCACACTTTCAATATGCGTGATATCATCCAGGTTAATAATACCACCAATCTCATCTGCATATTTGAACTCTTTGTCCGGTGTGTCATTGGAAGAAAACATAATGTCTCCCTTTTTACATCCGATAGCCTTGGAAAGCATGAGCTCTGTCATGGAAGAACAGTCACAGCCGCAGCCATATTCCTGAAGAATCTTAATCAGAAATGGATTCGGGGTTGCTTTTACTGCAAAAAATTCCTTAAAGCCCTTGTTCCATGCAAATGCTTCCTTTAATGCCTGTGCATTCTCACGGATTCCTTTTTCATCATAAAGATGAAAGGGAGTGGGATATTTTTCCGCAATTTCCTGAACCTTCTCCAGTGTCACAAAAGGTGTTTTTTTCATAATAGCTTCTCCTCGTTTGTTAAAAATCAATGCTCTATTTTGCCTCAATCACATGAAGCATATTGGTTACTGCACCTTCCCGTGTCATATTGGTAGCCGGATCACCTACTGTAAATACGATCAGGTCGCCCTTTTTCGCAAGACGTTTTCTCCGTACAACACTCATGGCCTGAGAAATGATATGATCTCTAGAATCCTTCTCATATCCCTTTAAAGGTGTCACGCCCCAGACCAGCTGAAGTCTGTGCAGGATCGTGTCATTAGGCGCAACTGCATAAATAGGGACCTCCGGGCGGAAATTAGAAATCAGCCTTGCCGTCCTTCCTCCAAAAGTAGGCGTCACAATGGCTTTTGCCTTCAGATCTCTCGCAGTCTGTACCGCTGCCAGTCCTACCGCACTGGAAACACGGCTTTCGCCACACATATTCCGGTCATGGGTGTAAACCTCATAGTTCAAATGAGGCTCTGTGGTCTGTGCAATTTCCACCATCATTTTCAGGGATTCCAGCGGATATTTTCCAGCTGCGGTTTCACCGGAGAGCATGATGGCATCTGTTCCATCGTAAATGGCATTGGCAACATCTGCCACCTCTGCCCTTGTAGGACGGGGATTGCGGATCATGGAATCCAGCATCTGGGTAGCTGTAATAACCGGAACGTAATTCTCGTTACATTTACGGATAATGGTTTTCTGGATATAAGGAACCTCACTTGGAGGGATTTCCACTCCCAGATCTCCTCTTGCTACCATGATGCCATCTGCCGCCTTAATGATCTCGTCAATGTTTTCAACGCCCTCTGCGTTTTCGATTTTCGCAATGATCCCAATGTCCTGACCACCATTTTCATTCAGAAGCTGTCTGATCTCCTTAATTGCCTTTGCATCACGGACAAAGGATGCTGCAATGTAATCAAACTCCTGCTGGATGCCAAACAAAATATCTGCTCTATCCTGTTCTGTAATTCCCGGAAGCTTCACCTTCACATAAGGAACGTTGATTCCCTTTCGCTCTCCCAGCTCACCGCCGTTTAAGACACGACAGACAATGTCCTGATTTTTGATATTTTCAATTTCCAGTTCAATCAGACCATCGTCAATAAGAATCTTTCCGCCTTTTTTCACATCTTTATAAAGATTCTCATAGGTAATTGCCACCTTCGTCTCATCTCCCGGCTCATCACCGGTTGTCAGGATAAACTGGCTGCCAGTTTCCAGTGTCACTTTCTTATGATCCTTTAAAAGCTTGGTGCGGATTTCGGGACCCTTGGTATCAAGAAGCATCGCCACCGGAAGATTCAGCTCTTCCCTCAGATTCTTGACCATATCCACACGCTCTCTGTGCTCCTCATGAGAGCCATGGGAAAAATTAAATCTTGCAATATCCATTCCGGCACGCATCATAGCTCTTAAAATGTTTTTTTTACTGGATGCCGGTCCCAGAGTACAGATGATTTTTGTTCTCTTCATAGTAGTCTATCCCCTCTGTTTTTTATTTTCCGGCAGCTGCCATGACTTTCAGAGCTGATCCTGACAGCCGCATTTTATGGACTATGTTTTACTTTATGATGTCAGGGGCAAAAAGTATTCTGCCCTGAGCCTGCTATCACTTTATATGAGTATGCGTAAAAAGATGATCCTGGCAGTATTCATAGTTTCCGTTGCAGCGGGAGCAGAAACGAAATTCCAGGTTCGGATCATCCAGCTCCGTACGTCCACAGATGGCACATTTGTGCTTGGTAACTGCGCCGCTCCTTGCCTTCGTACGTCCCTGGGGCTCCATGCTTCTGCGAAATTCCTGCCGCCTGCGGATCTCCTTCGGATTGTACCTGCTCAGGTTTTTCGTTTCGAAATAGAACAGGATAAAATTCAGCAAGGATGCCACAATAGGGATTACCATAAACCAGGCGCCTGACACAACATAGCTGAACATCTCATAGACAATGATCGCCACATAGAATACAGCCATCCATTTCATTTTCACAGGAATCACATACATCAGCAGGATCTGCATATCCGGATAGCACATTGCATATGCAAGGAAGGTAGATAAACTGATGTAATAGGTGGAAAATGCACTTCCAACCAATCCATTCCACGCATTCCCATACATGGCATTTAAGACAAAATACATGATAAATGCGCCAATAATGGTAAAAATCATTCCCGAAAAAATAAACACATTATATCGAAATGTTCCAATGGTTCTTTCAAGAGATGTTCCAATTGGGTAGTAAAAAAATAAAATCATCAGGGCAAAAAACAAAACATTAGAATTGCTTGGCGGATATATTACCCATGTCACCAGTCTCCAGATCTGACCCTGCATAATATATTTCGGCTCCAGGCTGAACCAGCTCAGCAGATTGGAATTTGTCATCAACAGCATATAGCCAATCACATAGCAGACCACAATATAAATCGTCAGATTCTGGATTCCAAACCTTCCATATTTCCGTTCCAATTTGTCAATAAATTTCATTCAGACCTCATTTCCTCCAAAAACAGTTTTCAGAAAAATTTTTTCCTGGACAGAACCACTGCCGCCACAATACTTGCAAGGATTGACAGCAGGATCACCACTAAAAAGCCCCACTTATCTGCTGAAAACGGCATTCCTGCAGGCTTCAGGTTCATACCGTAGGCACTGAATACAATTGTAGGAATACTCATAACAATGGTGATAACAGACAACACCTTCATAACCACATTCAGATTATTGGAAATAACGGATGCGAAGGTACCCATCATACTGCTGAGGATTCCGCTGTAGATATTCGCCATCTCAATAGCCTGCTTGTTCTCAATGATAACATCCTCCAGAAGATCGGTATCTTCCGGATACTGTTTGATGCTCTCCACCTTCAGAAGCTTCTCCAGCACCACCTCGTTAGATCGAAGGGACGTGGTGAAGTAAACCAGGGATTTCTCCAGTTCCAGAAGCTCCAGCAGTTCCTGATTTCTGGTGGACATATGAAGCTTCTCCTCAATCTGTTCACTCTTCTTGTCTATGATTCGCAGATAATGGAGATACATGGTCGCATTCTGGTACAGAATCTGAAGGATAAATCTGGTTTTCATATAAGTGAAAAAATTCTTCACCCTTCCCTCCATAAACCTGGTGAGAACCTGGGTATCCTCCAGACAGACGGTAAAGATCATCTTCCTGGTAACAACAATTCCAAGAGGGATGGTTCCGTACCAGTCCTTGTCATTTCGCTCCTCGATCATCGGGACATCTACAAGGATCAGCGTATAGGTATCTTCCACCTCAATACGTGACCGCTCCTCCTCATCCAGCGGGGCACGAAGATCATCCACCTCAATGCCGAATCTCTCAGACATTTCAAATATCTCGGTTGCAGTGGGATTCGTCATAGCTATCCAGCAATCCTCCTGTGGCTCCTGAATCTCATGGATCGCACCTTCTATTGTCTTAAAAATCCTTACCACAATCTCGCTCCTCCACCTTCTTATTTCTCAAAAAATACATTCTACATTATAATTTGTACACGAAATTTTGTCAATTCTAATAGAATCGGTTTACAAATTTTTTACACTTCGCTATAATAGCATCAAGAGATATTTGCACTGCACTGTGATGCAGTCAAAAACAGAAAGGATGACACGCCTATGAGTCAGTCAACATTTGGAAAAAAATTCACCGTAACTACCTGGGGCGAATCACATGGGAAGGCATTGGGGGCTGTTGTGGACGGCGTTCCCGCAGGACTCTTTCTCTCCGAGGCTGATATCCAGACCTACCTTAACCGCAGAAAACCAGGACAGAGCCGCTACACGACTGCACGTAATGAGAGCGACCAGGTAGAAATCCTCTCCGGTGTATTTGAGGGGCAGACAACAGGAGCCCCCATTTCCCTGATCGTTTATAACAAGGACCAGCGATCCCGTGATTACGGAAATATTGCACAGACCTACCGCCCGGGCCACGCAGACTATTGCTTTGACAGCAAATATGGCTTTCGTGACTACAGAGGCGGCGGGCGTTCTTCCGGCCGTGAAACCATTGGCCGGGTTGCCGCAGGCGCCATTGCATCGAAGATCCTAAAGGAGCTTGGGATCACCCTCCAGGCGTATACCAGTTCCATTGGCCCCGTTTCCTGCCACAGATTCCACCCGGAGGTGATCACGGAAAATTCTTTTTATATGCCGGATATGGTTGCCGCTGAAAAAGCTTCCCAGTATCTGGAGCAGTGTATGAAAAAGGAAGACAGCGCAGGCGGTGTTGTAGAATGCCGGATCCAGGGTGTTCCTGCCGGAATCGGCGATCCTGTTTTCGGGAAGCTGGATGCAGTCTTTGCACAGGCTCTTATGTCTATCGGTGCTGTAAAGGCAGTGGAAGTAGGAGATGGTGTTAAGGTCTCTGCTTTAAATGGCTCTGCCAGCAATGATGGCTTCCACATGGAAAATGGAAAAATCGTCAAAACCACCAACCATTCCGGAGGAATTTTAGGCGGTATCAGTGATGGCGGGGAAATCCTTCTCCGTGCCCATATTAAGCCAACCCCATCGATTGCCCAGCCTCAGAACACGGTAACACGCACAGGAGAAAATATTTCTATTGAGATCAAAGGAAGACACGATCCGGTTATTGTTCCAAGAGCCGTCGTGGTAGTAGAATCCATGGCAGCCATCACCCTGGTTGACGCTATGTTTACCAATATGAGTGCAAGAATGAGCTATCTGAAGGATTTTTATAAATAATTCTGCGAGTCCTACATATTTGCAAACCAATAAGAAATTCTAAGTAAAAAAGAATCCTACTTGCAGGGTTCTCTGCCTGGGTTGGGTCGCTTCAGCGACATCTGCCCTTTCCGCTGCTTCTTTATCCTGCCCGGCAGGGCTTTTTATGCAACAGGGGATTCCAATGGAATTTCCTGCTGCATAAAAAAATACCAGAGACCTTTTCTTTTGTCTCTGGTATTTTCATTCTCAAAATCAATCCATATCTTTGATATCTTCTCCATCCGGAACCGGCCAGATATTGATGCAGTTAGGCGTCTCGATCTTTCTCGGTTTTCCCTTCATTACGATAATGTTTTTCTCATAATCTACCTTAAAGGTCGTGATGCTGTTGCTGGAATGATTGGCAACCGCAATATGCTGGTTATCCGGGAAAATCACAAGATCCTTTGGATAATCACCACTTACCGGAAGAGAAAATTTCTTCTCAAGAAGACCTGTCTCACGATTCACTTCAAACATGGAAACAGTGTTCTCTCCTGCTGTGGTACAGAACAGATGCTCCCCATCCGGAGCAAGCGCCAGGCCGGAAGCTGCATTATGGGATACGGTTCCGGATTCCTTTTTCCTAAGAGTAGAAATGCTCTGAAGAAGCTCAAATTCAGGCAGGTCCCCCTCTCCATTATAGCTGTATACCTTAATCTCATTGCTAAGCTCAAATAAAAGGTATGCAAAACGTCCGTCAGCACTGAAACGGATAATACGGGGTCCGCTCTCTCTTGGGCAGCGGAGAATGTCCACCAGCTCCAGCTTGTCTGTACGCTTGTTGATGCGGTACACCTTCACCTGATCGATTCCGTTATCTACAGCACAAAGATACTTATTATCCGGTGTCGGACGTACACAGTTTACATGAGGACGGAAGTTTCTCTCAGCCACGCTGCCCAGTCCTGTATGGAACACACCATCCATGACACTGCCCAGTCTTCCATCCTTGTGTGTATGTACAACGGTTACCTTTCCATCGTGATAGCCTGCCACATAAAGGTATTTGCCGTCAACGTCTGTTGCCAGGAAGCAGCCGCGCATTCCATCAATATCCACACTGTTGATACGCTGCAGATCTCCGTTGTGATCACGTTTAAAAACCGCAACACCCTCGTCCTCAATGGAATAGAGATATTTTCCATTCTTGGATATTGCGGTATAGGATGCGTTACTTACTTCAACTTCACTTCTCTCAGCGAGAGTACCTTCTTCAAGATTCACATCATAAACCTGAATTCCCTTACTTGTTCCGTGAGTATAGGTACCTACATAAGCCACATATTTCTTCCCCATTTGTCAAGCCTCCTACAGTCTCATTTCAAGAAAATCAGCTTCCTTCTGATTTTCACTATTTTTACTTGATTATACCACATCCATTCTGGAAGGACAAGCATATCAATCCTCATAATCCTCTTCATTTTTGGCCATTTCTTCCAAAAGAGCTTGTATTTTTTCACGTACAGCCTTTGTTTTCTTCGGGCCTATATTCCCGGAAGCGATACCAACCACCGTATTTTCTTTCATGCAGATTCCCGGAAAATAAAAATCACACAGCTCACGGTTCTCCGAAACATTTACATAGATGCCCTCGTCCTTGCATAAGCGATAAATCTCCTCATCCAGTTCTCTGTTTCCGGAAGCGGCAAGGACCATATATGCCATGTCAAAATCCGTTCGCTTCACCTGGCGGGGCTGTATCTGGATCCTTCCCATTTTTCCCAGCTCCCAAAGATCCGCTGTCATCTTTGGTGCGATCACAGTGATTTTCCTGGTGAACAAAAGCAGGGCTTTTACACGGCGTGTGGCAATATTGCCCCCTCCTACTACCACGATATTTTTATCTGACAAATCCACGAACATTGGAAAATAACGTTTGTTTTTCATATTTTTGCTCCAGTTTTCATACTTTCCTCCATCATACTAATTTGTCGAAAAAAAGTCAATTACTTGTTAGAGCGTGTTTGGAAAATGCTTTCTGCAATCTGCTTGCTTTCTCTTCCCTGTTATGATAGATTTTTCATAGATGCATCAAGAATGGAGGTATCAGCATGACAATCGAAGAACAAAACAGAATCATTGAACTTGTAAGGCAGACAAAACCTCTGATTCTTCAGGAAATGTCTCATGAAAAGGTTACGGAAAAAGGGGCCGCTGACTATGTAACAAATGTGGATGTAGCTGTCCAGAATTATCTGAAAGAGGTCCTGGGAAAAGATTTTCCACAAATTGCGTTAATTGCAGAGGAAAAAGAGAATTTAAATTTGAAGCCAGAAAATTCCTACTGGATTCTGGACCCCATTGACGGAACCACCAACCTGATCCGTGATTACCATCTTAGTGCCGTGTCACTGGGGCTTTATGAAAATGGAGAGATCACATTCGGAGTAGTTTATAATCCTTTTACTGAGGAGCTTTTTCACGGGGCAAAGGGCTGCGGTGCCTGGCGGAACGATTCCCCTATCCATGTTTCCGACCAGCCGGGATTTAAGGACGCCATCATTTCCTTCGGTTCCTCTCCATATGAAAAAAACAGAGCAAAGGAACTGTTTCCTGTTTTCTACAATATTTATATGAACTGTGCCGATTTCAGGCGTACTGGTTCTGCTGCCCTTGACCTTTGCTATGTTGCCTGTGGACGGCAGCATGGATATCTGGAGCAGAATCTGAAGCCCTGGGACTACAGCGGCGGCAGCATTATCCTCACAGAAGCAGGCGGAACCATAACGGACTGGAAAGACCAGCCCCTGCCCTATCTGGAAAATGCAGACGTCCTGGCCTGTGCTCCTCAGTTCCGTGAAATCCTCTTAAAGCTTATTTCAGAATAAAAAGGATCCTGCCTGCAGGATTCTCTGCCCGGGTTGGGGCGCCCCAGCGGCATAATTTCCCTCCGCCGCAGCGTGATCCAGCCCTACAGGGATTTTTTATTATATGAAAAATAGCCTGTTTAGGGAAATCTTTCGGTTCTCCTTACAGGCTGTCTTTTTTCTGGCAGATTCCTTATTCTGCCGTATATTCTCTTACTCTCAGCGGGATTCCAAGCTTCCAGGCTACTTCCTTACTCTTTTTCACATTTTCCTCGCCAACGCAGTCGACTACTGTAAGTTTCACGTATGGCGTATATTTCTTGCAGTCCAGGGCAAATTTTATCATGGCATCAAATGCTTTCTCTCCGTATGCCGGGCGCACAACCTCGTTGTAGGATTTGGCATCTGGCATATTCAGGCTGATAGAGATTACATCCACAGCAGAACAGACTTCCTTTGCAATAGAACGCTTATTGATCAGGTCTCCCAGCCCGTTTGTATTCAGGCGAAGCCTGATTCCGGGACAGGGTTCCCCGACTGCTCCAAGATGTGCCGGATATTTTCTCCTCACATACTCACTCACTGCGACCAGCTTGTCCAAAGCCATCGTCGGCTCTCCATATCCGCAGAACACTGCCTCTTTATAGCCGGAAAAATCGAAAGCATCGATTGCTTTATAAATCTCTTCCATTGCAGGCTCCCTGTCAAACCACAGTGTCTTCGCATTTCCTACAGAGGCTCCGTTGTTTCGGATACAAAAAGTGCAGTTGCAGGGACATTTATTTGTCAGGTTAAAATAAACCTCATCATTATAACAGTAAACAATATCAGCCATATTATACTCACCCTTCCCCAAAATACAGATTGTCACATCAATTTAAAAAGATATTTTTCAAAGCACACACCCTCATTCCGGTCTGTGCCCTCCTTTACTGCTTCTGAAATCGCTGCGGACAAGAAATCCACAGCCTTTCGGGTTCCGTCCTTCATGGACATTCCCTTCACCAGACCGGCGCTGAGAACAGAGGCAAACAGATCTCCGGTTCCAGAATAGCTTCCCCCTGTTTTCCTCGAAAAATACCAGGAGTCCTTTCCGTTTTCCAGCACCAGATTTCCTATATTTAAAACCGGTTTTTTGCCATCTTCCGACCGTTTTTCGTACTCAATACCTGTAAGGACGGCCCCTGTAAGAGAAAATTCCTCTGTCAGCTTTTCTCCAATTCGTTTTATTGCAGCCAGACGGTCGCCACCCTCTTTTTCCATAAGGCAATTATAATGTCTTTCCCCCTCTTCTGCCCCGTATAAGAGAAGAAGTGCCTCCGTTAGGTTCGGAGTAATTACCTGTGCCATTCTTACAAGCTGCAGCATTTTCTGGCGGAGTCCTTCTGTGTATATGCCATATGCGCTTCCATTATCTCCCAAAACCGGGTCCACCAGAACAATCGTATCTTTTTTCTTAAATCTTTGCATAAAATCCAGGATGTACTCTGCCTGTTTCTCACTTCCAAGAAAGCCGGTGTAGATTCCATCCGGACAAAAACCCTGTTTCTCCCACTCCTCCATGATCTTCGGCATCTGACAGGTGTAATCGTCAAAAAAATAGGAAGAATATCCTGTCTGATTACTTAATATGGCAGTCGGAAGGGGAACCGCCTGGACTCCCATTGCAGATATCACAGGAATGGCAGCCGTCAGAGAGCATTTTCCAAGCCCGGACAAGTCCTGGATCACTGCTATTTTTTTCAAATTTATCACTCCAAGCAATCCTTGTATTTTTTTTAATTCTATTATAAAATAAGATGTTAAGCCAAAAATCCTCCCCAAAGTGAGGACAGTTTTTGACTTATATAGTAAAATAACACTTGCAGGTGTTTTCAAAAATATCCAAATTATAATTTTTTAAAGGGGACAGTTTATGTTAGACATCAACACCAGCCAAAACCGAACAAGGCATCTTTATATGGAGGTTTACGAATATTATAAAAAGCTGATTCTGGAGGGCAAAATGATGCCAGGAAGCAAAATGCCTTCCCTTAGAAAATGTTCCCAGGAATTAAAGCTTTCCCGAACCACCATTGAGACAGCCTACCTTCAGCTTGCGGCAGACGGCTATATCATTGCCAAGGCCCAAAGTGGCTACTATGTGACAGAAATTGCCTCTCATCACCATATTGCAAATGTCACAGGCAAACCGCAAAAAAATCATTATCAATACGACCTTGCTTCCTCTGGTGTAGATAAAGAGAGCTTTCGTTTTGATCTGTGGAGCCGCTATATGAAAAGCGCCCTGCGCCAAAATGAAAGAATGCTTACCTATGGAGAGCCACAGGGAGAGTCTGATTTCAGGGAGACTCTGGCTGCCTATATCCAGGAAAGAAGAAACATTCTCTGTTCTCCCGACGATATTGTGGTAGGTGCCGGTTTTCAAAGCCTCCTGCAGATTCTTTGCCCCCTTATCCGGGAAGCATATCCGGATTTTAAAAACGCATCCTTTCCCACTCCTTCTTTTGTCCATGGGAGCACCGTATTCCGGGACTTTGGCTATGACATACACTATCGCAACAAGGATTGTGATGTCGTTTACGTTTCCCCGGCCCATATGACAAAGTGGGGGGAAATCATGCCGGTAAAGCGCCGTCTGGAGCTTTTGAAATATGCACAGGAGCGACACCACCTGGTAATTGAGGACGACTTTGAAAATGAGTTTGTCTATTTTCAGAAACCTACTCCTTCTCTTTTCAGCCTTTCCGGAGGCCAGGACGTTGTTTATATCGGCTCTTTCTCCAGACTGCTGCTTCCCTCCATCCGAATCAGCTTTATGGTGCTGCCCCCGGAGCTTCTCACCCTATACCGGCGGAAGACAGACTGCTACAATCAGACCGCTTCCAAGGCTGAGCAGATCGCACTGTGCCAGTTTATCCGTGACGGCCACCTTGCTGCCCAGACCAGAAAGCTGAAAAGGCTTTATTCAGCAAAGCTGAAGCAGCTTCGTGCTGTTGTCCGGCAGGTATTTGGCTCTGACTGCAGGATCCAGAACGGCTCTGCCGGAACCAGCCTGGCCCTCACCCTGCCCTGTACCAAAGACAGAGAAGAAATAAAAAAGCAGGCCCTTGCAAAAGGCCTGCACCTTCAGATCCTAAAGGAAACTGCCACAGAAGTAACCGTGCTTCTCTCCTGTTCTTCCCTGCCGGTTTCCGACTTCCTTCCAGCCTGCCAGATGCTGCAGGAAGTGCTGGATGAAGAAATCACCCTCTGTCATTATTGATCATATACAACAGTGCATTGCAGATGCAGGCCGCAATGTTGGAGCCTCCTTTTCGCCCTCTTGCTACAATGTAAGGCACATCCGCTTTCATGATCAGCTCCTTTGACTGAACCACATTTACAAACCCCACCGGTACTCCGATGATCAGTTCCGGAGCAAGCTTTTTATCCTGGATCAGCTCGTAGAGCCTTACCAGTGCCGTAGGTGCATTTCCAATGGCAAAGATCAGCTTTTTGTCCAGTCCTGCAGCCTTATCCATACTGGCTGTGGCTCTGGTAGAGCCCTTCTCCCTTGCAATCTTTGCCACATCCTCATCAGACATAAAACAGTAAACCTCCCCTCCATACCGGGAAAGGGCGCGTTTGTTGATCCCTGCCTTTGCCATCTGGGTATCCGTCACGATGCAGGCTCCCTCTTTCAGGGCATTCATGGCCTTTTCCACCGCATTTTCCGAAAAGCACAGGTTTTTCGCATAATCAAAGTCTGCACTTGTATGGATGCACCGCTTTACGATCAGCTCAGTTCCCGGGACAAGAGGGGTATCTCCCAGCTCCTCTGTAATGATCTCAAAGCTTCTTTTCTCTATGTCCATTGGTTTTACATTTTCAAGCTCCACCTTCATTTGTTTTCCTCTCCTGTATTAGCTGGTGTTGGAGCAGGCTCTAAAAAGCAGTCCCACTCAGACACCTTCCTCTAAGATTTTATAAATTTTTTCCATATCCAGATGCTTGCGCAGCTCCTCGGCCAGAATATCATACTGGGTTTCCTTAAATGCCTGGAAATCCATACCTGTCATATCGGATACGTCAATCCCCTTCTTTTCCCCGATGATCTTCACGATTGCCTCTGCTACGGCCTCTTTGTCGAATACTCCGTGGACATAGGTTCCGCACACATTTTCCAGATAGCCTCCATCTGCTTTTTGCTCTCCGCTTACACTGTCCTGGATCCTGGTAGCAGATTTGGCATTTCCCTTCAGCACAGTTTCCCCCATGTGGATCTCATAGCCTTCCAGCCTGGTGTCCTTAAGAGGTGCAAACACTCCTGTGATCTCCCCAAACCGTCCTTCCACCCTTGTCCTTGTTTTTTTCTCTGCAAACACGGTGTCCATAGGAAGAAGTCCCATTCCCTTTATGCTTCCCCCAGCTTCCACTCCATGAGGATCACTTAAGGTTTCTCCCAGCATCTGGTAACCGCCGCAGATACCAAAAATCAGTGTTCCCCTGGCAGCCTCCTTTAATAGCAAAGCCTCCAGGCCATTTTCCCTCATCCACAAAAGATCTTCCATGGTGTTCTTGGTTCCGGGAAGAAGGATCATATCCGGATTTCCCAGCTCCTGGGTATTTTTTACATAGCGAAGGGAAACACCCGGAATACTTTCCAGAGGATTGAAGTCTGTAAAATTTGAAATCCTGGGCACACGAATTACTGCAATGTCAATCAGATCAACCGTTCTCTTTGTCTCAAAACGCTCCGTCAGGCTGTCCTCATCCTCCACCTGAATGTTCAGATAAGGGGCAACTCCAACTACCGGAATCCCGCTTCGCTCCTCCAGCATTTCCACCCCTGGATCCAGAATGGTCTTATCTCCGCGGAATTTGTTAATGATCAGACCTTTGACCATCTTTTTTTCATCCTCTTCCAGGAGCATCACCGTTCCGATGAGCTGGGCAAAAACACCGCCTCTGTCAATATCTCCCACAAGAAGGACAGGGGCACCGGCCATTTTTGCCATTCCCATATTTACAATATCATCACTCTTCAGATTGATTTCGGCAGGGCTTCCCGCTCCTTCTATAACAATAATATCATTTTCAGCAGCCAGGGCATTGTATGCCTTCAGGATGTCCGGCACCAGCTTCTTTTTGTATTTAAAATAGTCCCTGGCACTCATATTTCCCAGCACCTCACCATTTACGATCACCTGAGAACCGGTGTCATTGGTGGGCTTTAAAAGAATGGGATTCATAAGAACAGAGGGAGCGATTCCTGCCGCCTCTGCCTGCATCACCTGTGCCCTTCCCATTTCCAGCCCTTCCTTTGTAATAAAGGAATTTAATGCCATATTCTGTGATTTAAAAGGTGCCACACGGTACCCATCCTGCCTGAAGATCCTGCAAAGTCCTGCTGCAAGAAGGCTTTTCCCTGCATTGGACATGGTTCCCTGCACCATGATTGCTTTTGCCAAAATCCATTCCTCCTCTGTATAAAAGTCCTGTATCTGCTCTAGGGCATACTCTATAACTCTTTTAATGCCTGAATCAGCTTTTCATTTTCCTCATGCAGCTTCACTGCCACCCGGTAATATCCTTTTGAAAGCCCGGTATAATTGCTGCAGTCACGAATAAGTATCTTCTTTTTCTCCAGCCGCTCATACAAATTCTCCGGTCCCTCAAAAAACACATAATTTGCCATAGAAGGATACACCTTATATCCAAGAGCCTCTATTTCCTTTTTCAGATAGGCGGCCTCTTTAAAGGTAATCTGCCTGCCTTCCTCCACATAAGCCTTTTCTTCCAGGGCTGCAAGACCTGCTGCCTGGGCCATAGACGAAACATTCCAGGGCTGACAGACACGTTCCATTTTTTCCAGAATGTCCTTGTTGCCGCAAAGACCATAGCCCAGTCTCACCCCGGCTATGGCATAACGCTTTGTAAAGGCTTTTAAAAGGAACAGATTCTCATGCTCTTCCAAAAATGCTTTCAAAGTATATTTCTCCGGCTCCGGAACGAAATCCAGGAAGCACTCATCCACAACCAGAAAGATTCCCAACTCCTGGCAGCGCTTTAAAATTCCCTCCAAAACAGGCCGCTCTATGAGGATACCGGTAGGATTGTTTGGATTGCAGAGAAAAACCACATCCAGCTCCGGCTTCAAGGCCTTTATGAAATCCGCTTTCAGGGCAAACTGCTTCTCCCTGTCCAAAGGAAAAAAATCCACCTGACAGTCCACACTGCGCAATGCCTGCTGGTACTCTGCAAAGGTAGGGGCAGGAATAAGTGCCTTCCCTGGTTTCAGCCCCCGGCAAAGGGAAAAGATTATTTCTGCCGCACCATTTCCGCAGACTACCTGCTCCCTTTTTACCTGCTCGTACTTTGCAATGGCTTCTTTCAGGGGTGCACAGCCCACCTGGGGATAATCGTTTATATGATCCAGGCTTTCGATAATTGCCTCCTTTACCCTAAGAGGCGTACCCAGGGGATTACAGTTGGCCGAGAAATCAATACAGCCAGCATGATGGTACACATCCCCTCCATGTATATGTTTTTCCATTTTCAGTTCTCTTTTCCTACTAAATTTTCCAGAAAAACCACACCAGCATCCTCACACTGCTGAATAAGATGGCACCCACAATACACGTTGCATACAAAAGCCGATTTGCACGGGGAATGTCTTCTATTTCCACCGGACGGATAGGATCTCCTATGGTAGGTTTTTCATACAGCTTGCCGAAATAATAGGCGTTGCCTGCCAGCTGGACATCCAGGGCACCTGCCATAGCAGCTTCTGTCTGTGCAGAGTTGGGACTTGCATGGTTGCGGCGGTCTCTTCTGTATATTTTCACTGCATTTTTGGTATCCATTCCCACAAACATGGTAGAAAGGGCCATCAGCCAGCCGGAAATCCTCGCCGGGATAAAGTTTGCCACATCATCCAGCTTCGCTGCACACCGGCCAAAATACAGATACTTTTCATTTTTATAGCCCAGCATAGAATCCATGGTATTCACGCCCTTATACAAGAACATCAGCGGCACTCCGCCAATTGCCATATAGAGCATGGGTGCAATAATTCCATCAGAAGAATTCTCAGCCACCGTTTCCACTGCTGCTTTCGTAACTCCTGTTTCTGTGAGATCTCTGGTATCACGGCCTACGATCATGGAAACGGCATATCTTGCTTCTTCAATGGTTCCGTTTTTCAAGCGGTCGTATACCTTCATACTCTCCTTCTTCAAAGACCTGGTAGCAAGAAGCTGTCCGCACCAGAAGATTTCCAGTACAAAGCCTGCCCAGAACTGCCAGCCATAAAGAAGTTTCAATATCCAAAAAGGAACTCCAAAGGTCAGCACACACACAAGAAGCACCTCCAGAGCACCTCCTGCCAGCTCTCCTCCATGACTTTTGGGAAACAGCCGCCGTATCCCTTTTTCCAGAATGCTGATCAGCTTTCCGATGAGACATACAGGATGATACAGCCATCTTGGATCCCCTATGATAAGGTCCAGAAGAAAGCCTGCAGGCAAAGCCAATAATCGTATCATAATTTATTCTTCTCCTCTTCCAGCCCTGTACTCCAGACATTTTTTCAAAAAAGCCTTTGGAATACGTGGATTTGCGTAGTAATAAAAATGGGGATAACCCGCCAGCATTCTGTCCGTGCCGTGAATACACTCCCAACTGCGGCTGCTTAGGGGCTTCTTCGCATGAAAGCTTTCCCCACAGTTATCAGAATCAAAATAATGAAATTCATGGGCAGGACTAGAGCCAAGATCCCTCTCTCCCAGAACCGGAACCTTCCTGCCATCTGCATCCGGGTTTTGCTCCAATGTAATATAGCCAAACCTGGTAAGCCTTGGAGTGCGCCAGGTTTTTCCCGGAATCACACCTGTCATCTTATAAAACTTCCCATCCATTCCCTCCATCTGTTCATGGAGATACATGAAGCCGCCGCACTCTGCCAGACAGGGCATTCCTCCTCCTATGGCACTTCGGATTTCTTCCCGGATGGATTCATTTTCTTCCAAAGCTTTTCCATTTAATTCCGGATAACCTCCATAAAGGAGTAGTCCATCCAGCTTTTCCGGCAGTTTTCTGTCTGTCAATGGGGAAAAAGGCACAAGTGTTGCTCCCATTTTTCTCAAAAGCTCCAGATTATCCTCATAAAAAAAGCAAAAGGCAGCGTCTTTGGCAATGCCAATCCGCAGCTCTTTCGGGCTTTTCCAGGAAATACCGGAGGGCTCCTCCCAGGATAACTCCGGAGCCTCCTCTGCCAGCTTCAAAATTCCCTCTATATCCAGACTTTTTTCCAGAACCTGGGACAGCTTCCACAGCCTCTCCTTCAGCTGCGGAATCTCCTCTGGCAGCACCAGTCCGAGATGCCGGCTCTCTATCACGCAGTCCTCTACCTTCGGCACATAACCCAGCACTGAAATCCCAAGCTCCTTTTCCACCAGCTCCTTCATCCTGGGATAAAGCATAGGTGACATCTGATTAAAGATTACACCTTTTATATTGCTGTCCTTTTTATACTCCATAAATCCCCTGATGTAGGCACAAAGGGAAAGACTCATTCCCTTGCTGTTTACGATCAGGATCACTGGTGTTTCCGTAACTCTTGCCAGATCATAGGCACTTGCCGTTGTGGTAGTTCCTGCCACACCGTCATAAAAACCCATGACCCCTTCCATTACTGCAATCTCACAGTCTGCTCCGTTTTTTCCAAGAAGATATCTGGTAAGCTCCTCTCCGGAAAAGAAAGTATCCAGATTTCGGGACTTTGTGCCAATCACACGGGTATGGAACATAGGGTCAATATAATCCGGGCCACATTTAAAGGATGCCACTTTTTTCTCTCTGTTTACCAGGGCCTGCAAAAGGCCACAGGTAATCAGGGTCTTTCCGCTTCCGCTGGCTCCCGCCGCCAGCAGGATCCTTGGCAGTTTTCTTTTCATAACGATACCTCTTTCAATTTCTGCCGGGGATGCTGACAGGTGATGATGTAAATGGGATTTTCTCCCATCATCAGGTGATAGCGTCCGATTTCCTTCGAGCGGGAAGCGCTAAGCTGTACCACCTCATGTTCTGCAAAATCGTATTCCTTCATCACTCCCAGTGCCTCGCTGATGGTTTCCAGAGTAATGCAGTTTATCACCATCCGGACCTGTGGATTTTTTTCCAGAAGAAGCTTCACGATCTCCTTTAAATTTCCGGAAGAGCCTCCGATGAATGCATGGGTAGGCGCAGGCAGTGGCCTCAGGGCCTCTGGTGCCTCTCCCTTTATAATTTCCAAATTATCTGCGGCAAATTTTATTTTATTTTCCGCAAGAAGAGCTGCCGCCTCCTCTTTTTTCTCAATGGCAAAAACCTGTCCCTGATCTGCCCGCAAAGCCATCTCCACGGAAACGGAGCCTGTTCCGGCTCCTACATCGTAGCAGACAGAATTCTGGGTAAGACGAAGCTTGGAAAGGGAAATGCATCTTACCTCTTCTTTTGTCATAGGTGCCTTTCCACGGATAAATTCCTCATCACAGATCCCATGGGTGGTAAGGTAAGGGCTGGCATTTTCATTATAAATGCAAACCACGCTTAACGCATCCCCCTGGTACCCGGTCAGTTCCTCTGCCTTTTTTCCAAATATCTGCTCATTTTCATAGGACAGGTTCTCGCCCACATAGAGAAGAACCTCTCCCATATGGTATTCTACAAGCTTCTTTGCAAGCTCTGCCACCTTTGTCCCCGTTCCCAAAATGGAAAATACCTTCTTCTCCTGTTTTACCATGGAAATCAGGTTGGCTGCCTTTCCATGAACACTTGTGATCCTGGCATCCTCCCAGGAAAGCCCGATTTTGGACATAAAATAGACTACCGAGGAAATGCCGCAGATAAGCTCCACATCCGGGCCAAGAACATCCAGAAGTTTTTTTGCACCACTGTAAAAGCCCACATCTCCGGACAGTGCGACCACAATTTTCTCATATTCCGGATGGGACCTGATGTAGTTTCCGATCTCCTGGCTGCGGTATTCATAGAAGACATCCTGGGAAGGGGTACGGATGGCATCTGCCATTCTTCTGGCGCCAATGATAAGATCTGCTTCCCTGGCTGCCTGTTTTCCCTGAATGGTAAGGGTCTTTTCATTTCCCATACCAATCCCCAGAAGGGTGATATGTGGTTTTCTCTCCAGGGAAAACCGCTCTGCCAGCATCTGCTTACATTCCGTTACCGACAGGCCTGTTTCTTTTAAGGGCCTTCCGATAATAACCGGAATGGCACCACAGCACAGGGACGCATCGATTTTTTCCTGAAAGCCGCCTGCTTTTCCCGTATCCTTTGTAACCAGATATTTACAGTCATACTGCCGCAGCATGGCTGCATTTAGTTCCATGGAAAAAGGGCCCTGCATTCCGATAAGATGCTTTCCCTCGAAGCCGTAGCTCTTGCAGGTCTCCATCACAGAAGGAAGGGAAAGGACACGGGCGTAAATCCGCTCCTTTGCCTCCGGAAGCTCTGTGAATTTTCCCAGTTCCTTGCTTCCTGTTGTCAGAAGGATATTTCCCTTTGTGCCGGAAAGATAGGAAACCGCCTCCTCCGTATCAGCAACGTAAACCGCCTCATTCTGGTGAGCGCCCCCTTCCCGAAGGACACGCTCATAGGGAAGCCCTGTATGCTGGCAGGCTCCCCTGATATTTTCCGTTACCTCTGCTGCATAGGGATGGGTGGCATCCAGTACAAGTACCGGCTTTTCCTTTTCCAGCAGCTCCTCCATCTGCTCTCTGTCCAGTCTTCCCGTATGAATCTTCAGATAAATACTCTCCTCCAGGGATTTGCTTCCATATTCCGTTGCCACACAGGCAAGCACAGATACCTTATGTGCTGCCAGAAAGCTGCTGATCTCACAGCCCTCTGTAGTACCTGCAAATACGATCACATCAGACATCTTTATAACCTCTTGGCGTTACCATTTTTCCATCAATGTTCCTGGTCTGGGAATTTCCTACAAATACTGTGGTAAACATATCCACCTGGATATCCTTCAGCTCTTCCAGTGTCATCATCTGGGAAGTCTGGCCCTCTCTTCCAATATTCTTCACAATTCCACACCAGGTATTTTTATCCTTGTGCCGAAGCATCAATTCACAGGCTTTTCTCAGGTAGTCAGATCTTTTGTGGCTGGACGGATTGTAAAGACAGATCACAAAATCAGCCTCAGATGCCAGCAGAAGCCGTTTCTCAATCTTTTCCCAGGGAGTAAGAAGATCACTAAGACTGATGAGACAGAAGTCATGGATCAGAGGTGCTCCCAGAACGGCTGCACCACCTGTTGCAGCCGTCACACCGGGTACAATTTCCAGTTCCACCTCCGGATACTGGGCACCTACCTCGTACATCAGGCCTGCCATTCCGTATACTCCTGCATCTCCACTGCAGATCATAGATACGGTCTGTCCCTTCATTGCCTCGTCAAAAGCCAGATTGCATCTGTCCACTTCTTTTCTCATGGGGGTAGTAAGGAAAGCTTTTCCCTGAAAATGATCCTTCACCAGATCTACATAAACGGTGTAGCCTACAATTACATCACTCTTTTCAAGAGCTGCTGCAGCTGCCCCTGTCATTCCCTCATAAGAGCCAGGTCCGATTCCTACTACGTAAATTTTCTTTTCTTTATTCAAAATGCGCCCTCCATTTTCCAAGAGCAAGGGCAGTTGTAACGCCCTTTTCTCCCTGTTTTTTCTGTATCAGCTGTGCGCCGAAGCCACCTGCCTGCCCGGCAGCATATAAGGCACTTCGCTCGCACACATTGTCTACGCCTACGGTCTGATTTACAAAGGCAGAAGCAGTAAAATCCCCCTCCACCTTCTGAAGGGTTTCCCCTGAAAAGGTTAAAAAGGGAATCTGAAATTTCTCAGCCAGCCTGATCAGCCCCGGCTCTTCTTTTTTGATGTCAATGCTTGCAAGGCAAAAAAGAGACTGGGGATAAATTTCATTTTCTTTTAGTACTGCCTCGGCCCGCTCTTCCAGGATTTTTGCCTCTTTATTTTTCCGGCAGCCCATGCCAAGGGCAACCGCCTTTGGAACAACATGGGTGGTAGATGCAAAGGGCCGGCAGTTTTCATGAATGGTCAGGGCAATTCCGGTTTCCGGCTTCTTCTCCTGCCCTTCCATTTGAGGATTCCACAAAATCAGTCCCTTTGGCAGCTTTCCTTCCCAGGGAAACTCACTGTAAAAACCAACCGGCTCTCCGGCAAGCAGTGCTGATGACACTTCCTTCGCTTCCCTCATGCGGAAAATATGACAGCCGTTTTCCTTTGCAAATACATCCACTGCAAATTTCCGGTGAAGATCTGTGGCAGTGGTCACAACAGGTATTGCACCCAAAATCCCGGCGCACACCTTTGTAAGTGCATTTGCACCGCCCAGGTGTCCGGCAAGAAGAGAGATCACGAAATTCCCACACTCATCTACCACAAGCACCGCCGGGTCTGTCTTTTTGCTCTGCACATAAGGAGCAATGCTGCGCACTGCAATCCCGGAGGCCCCTATGAACACAATCCCTTCTGCTTTTTCAAACTGCTGCCCGGCCCATTCCTTTGTGCTTTCTTTTATGGACTCCGGAAGATATTTGCTTTTGGCATCCAGGCGGGCTTCCCATCCTTTTTCTTTTAGCCCTGCTTTTAGTTTTTCCCCTGTTTCCATACCAGTAAGAGAAAAACAGATCATTGAAATTTTCATTTTTTATTTTGTGCCTTTGCGAAATTCTGTTGTAAACTCCGGATCATACAGTTTGGAACGATCGTAATGAGCTGCTTTCACGCAGTCACCAATGATCATCAGTGCAGTTTTGGTAATATTGTTATCTTTTGCAGTCTGCGCCAGGGTTCCAACTGTACACACAAACTTCTTCTCATCCTCCCAGGTTGCCTTATAGACAATGGCCGACGGAGTATCTGCTGTATATCCTCCTTCGATAAGCCGTCTGCTTAATTCTTCCAGCATTCCTGTGCTGAGGAAAACAACCATCGTTGCCTGATGTGCAGCAAAGGACTGAATGCTTTCCTTTGACGGAACCGGGGTTCTTCCCTCCATACGGGTGATGATCACACTCTGGGAAATATCCGGCAACGTGTATTCCAGGTTTAACGCACTTGCAGCGCCGCAGAAAGCACTGACTCCCGGACAGTAATCGTAAGGAATTCCCTTTTCATCCAGCACATCCATCTGCTCACGGATGGCACCGTAGATGCAGGGATCTCCTGTATGAAGCCGTACTGTCATTTTTCCCTGAGCCTCTGCCTTTTCCATGACAGAAAGTACTTCTTCCAGTGTCATTTTGGCACTGTTATAGATGGTGCAAATGTCCTTTGTGTACTCCAGAAGCTGGGGATTTACCAGGGAACCTGCATAAATCACTACATCTGCTTCTTCCAGATATTTTTTGCCTCTCACTGTGATCAGATCCGGTGCTCCGGAGCCTGCGCCTACAAAATGAATCATAATTCTCCTCCTGTATCCTTCAGTTTTTCTCTTTCACTATGATTAATGAATAATAGCCTGCGTCTTCCGGAATTTCTTCCTGGCTTCTGTAAATATGCTCTTCTGGCATTCCACAGTTTTCTATCATAACTGCCTCACATCCCAGCTCCTTTATCTGCCCCTTTACTTCCTTCATCTTTTTGCCTGCTTTCATCAGCACCTTTGTACCGGAAAGCTTCAGGGCCTCTGTGATCTGGTAGGAGGCCGGGATCACATGGAGCTGCTGGGCTTTCTCCACAAGCCCCTCATCCAGTCTGGCGCTTACTGCGCAAAAGGAAGGGATTCCACTGATGATTTCCGTGTCGTATCCCATCTTTTTGATCCGCTTATGGATGTATAAATAAGTAGAATATATGGTGGGATCTCCCAGAGTGAGAAATGCCACGTGCTTCCCTTTCTCAAGACAACGGGCAATAAGTTCAGCTCCCTTATCGTGTACCCGTTTCAGCTCTTCTTTTTCCTTTGTCATTGGCATGGGAAGGGAAAGCAGCTCTTTTTCCTCGATCTGAGGATAGGCTCCTTTCATAATCTTATATGCCACTGACTCCCTGGGGGCATTTCCAGGGAAAGCCAGAATGTCTGCTTCTTTTGTAAGGCGCAGGGCCTTTAGGGTGATAAGTTCAGGATCTCCCGGACCTACACCGATTCCATATAATTTTCCTGCCATAATCTTCTCGTTTCCTTTTATTTTTTATCAACGGTGATCCTCACCTCTCATACCTTCCAATCTCATCAATCAGCCCGGCCGCATCTTTTGTCTGGCCCAGATAGCCATACACATTGGAAAAAACAACGGCTCCAAGACGGATCTGCTCGTAAGAGCGGTGATCCAGATAAAACTGGATCCGCTTCATAATTTCTTCCATCGCAGGGTGAAGCAGCTGATTTTCATAGAGAATGTCAAGTGCTTCATCTGTTGTATTGCAGTTCAGCACAGCCCTTGCCAGATCTCCGTCTGCCCCTACACGAAGAGCATTGGCAGCAAGGATCTCCATACGGCCGTCTGCACTGTGGGAATGCGTATTCATGACACCGGCAGCCACTTTTACAAATTTTCCGATATGGGCCACGAAAAGGATTCCCTTTACTCCCATATCCACTGCCATATCAATGGTTTCTCCCACATAATTGCTGCACTTGATGTTCCGCTCAAAGGGAAGGGACATATGCTCTCTGAGATAATCTGCACCGTAGTTGCCTGGTGTTACCAGAAGATATTCTTCTCCCTGGGCAAAATGCTGCTTCATCTCCACATGAATGCTCTCCACCAGTGCTTTTTCGCTCATAGGCTCCACGATTCCGGAGGTTCCCAGGATGGAGATTCCTCCTGCAATCCCAAGCCGGGGATTAAAGGTTTTCTTTCCGATTTCTACGCCCTCCGGTACGGAAATGATCACCTCCAGACCGCCTTCATAATCAAACTCTGCGCAGGCCTCCTCTGCTTCTCTGAGAATCATGGCCTTTGGCACCGGATTGATGGCAGCCTCCCCTACCTTCTGGGAAAGTCCGGGCTTTGTCACCCTGCCTACACCGATTCCGCCGTCAACCAAAATTCCTGGCTCTTCTCTTTTCCTTACTGTGGCATAGACCAGAACACCGTTTGTGGTATCCGGATCGTCTCCGGCATCTTTTTTCACTGCACAGCTAACAGCATCTTCTTCTCTGTGAATATCCAGAAGCTCCAGATCCAAAAGAATCCCTTTTGGCGTCATAAGCGGAACGGATGCCAGCTGTTCTCTTCCAAGAAGCATTCTCACAGCCCCCTTGCAGGCTGCTGCTGCGCAGGAACCAGTGGTGTAGCCAAAACGCATTTTCTTCTGTCCCCGTATAACAAAATACTCTTCCAGGCCTGTCCTATGTGCCATAAAATCCTCCCCTCCATCTTCTGTCGTAAAGGAATTTGCCATACCTGCCCTTTTACATAAAAGAAGCTTTGTCATGACAACAAAGCTTCCCATTCTCATCAGGATTTCCCGGTTGCCGCAGAAAATCCACTTTTCCTGAAAAAGCACCCAGTATCTGACTGTACAGTAACGGACTTGTGCAGGAATTTCACCTGCTTCCTGAAATTACTTTTTCTTTTTTTGTCCGTTACATTATATAATTTTGTTATATAAAAGTCAATTTCCAATTCCCAGATTTCTATGGGGAGGTACCCTCTTGTTACTGTTTCCGATTGCTGGCTTACAATGTATTTTATACAACCCTGTGCTCCATCCATTTCCCACTGCGAAACCGCAGAATAAATACAATTCCTCTCACTGCCCAGTCTGTGAACATTCCGATCCACACTGCCATAGGTCCCATACCGCAGCCACGGATAAGATAAACGCAAAGGCAGTAACGGAACACCCACATGGTGGTGCAGGAAGTGATCATAGAAAATTTCACATCACCAGCCGCACGCATCCCATAGGCAGGAATGAAGGCCGGCATCCAGATCAGAGGCTTCACAATGGTAATCCAGAACATCATGTCCATGCACATTTTCGCACTCTCCTGCTCCATGCCGCCCATCATGGTAATCGGCCTGGCCAGTGCGTAGACTACCAGACAGCAGAAAACAAGAAAGACTTCCGAAAATGCCATCAGTTTTTTCATATAGTAGACAGCTTCGTCCTTACGTCCGGCCCCCATACTCTGTCCAACCACTGTCATCAATCCAATCCCCACACCGATGACAGCTGTTCCATTCAGGTTTTCCAGGATGCTGGTCATGGCCTGGGCTGCAATGGCAGTGGTTCCAAGAGTGGAAACCGTAGACTGAATGGCAAGCTTGCCAAGCTGGAACATACTATTCTCCACACCAGAGGGAATTCCAAGGGCCAGGATTCTTCTGATCATTTTCATATCGGGACGGATCTGAAGATAATTTTTTACCACAATAGGCTGTCTGTCCTTTCGCAGCTGATACAGAACTACAACTGCGCAAAAGATCCTGGATACCAGTGTGGAGATTGCCGCACCTGCAACGCCCATATGAAACACCCAGATCAGGATACCATTTCCCACAATGTTCATTACATTGGATATGATAGAAATGATCATGGGTCCTCTTGTATTCTCCTGTGCACGAAAAATCGAGGCTCCGGCATCGTACAGGGCAATAAACGGGTAGGACAGTACGGTATAGAAAAAATACACCATGGAATTTTCCATAACGTCTGCATCTACTTTTCCGAAAATAAAGCTTAAAAGAGGAGCACGAAAAGCCACTCCTACGATCACAATAAAGACCGAAATTGCCGTAATGATAAACAATGCCTGTCTTGCTGATTTATTTGCCATCTCATGATTTTTCTGGCCCAGATACTGGGTACAGATGATCGTTCCTCCTGCTGCCAGTGCGGAAAATGCCTGGATGATCAGCACATTGATGGAATCCACAAGAGAAACTGCAGAAATTGCTGCTGAGCCTACATTGCTGACCATCATGGTATCTACCGTACCCATCAGTGCATTTAGCACCTGTTCCATTACGATAGGAATGAGCAGTGCCCTCAGCATTTTGTTTGTAAAAATATGCTGCTGTTCCATAAAACTCCTTTACCTTTACAGGTTTCCTTTCCCTGATATCTGTGTTATTATACACCTTAGACGCCGCCGATGTACAGAGATATCAGCCGGCATTTTCCTTTTTTACAGAAGCAACACAGGAGGAGATCATTTTGGACAGACTGCTTACCTATTTCGTCGAAGCTTCCCAGGAGGGACTGCTTCTTTTGGATTTTTTGAGAAAAAAAGGGTTTTCCCGGAACCTGTTGACTTCCATGAAGCCAGATCACTCAGCCATCCGGCTAAACGGACAGCGGGGCTTCGGAAAATCCGTACTCCACAGGGGGGATGTCCTCCAGATCCATGTTCCGGAGACAGAAAACAGTGACAACATCCTTCCTGTAAAAATGGATCTCTCTATCCTGTTTGAAGATGAAGATATTCTGGTTATCAACAAGCCGGCGGATATGCCGGTTCATCCCTCTGCCGGAAATTATGAGAATACCCTTGCAAATGGAGTCCGGTGGTATTATAAAGACAAAGGGCTGCCCTTTGTCTACCGCTGTATCAACCGGCTGGACCGTGATACCACAGGTGCCCTTATCCTGGCAAAAAATCCATACAGTGCTGCTGTGCTTTCTGCACAAATGAAGCAGCGGCAGATACGCCGTACCTACCTGGCCATTGTCCAGGGCATTCCTCCAGAAAGAGGCACTGTGGATGCTCCTGTTGCAAGAGCCAGTGACTCCGCCATTGTACGCACCGTTGATAAAGAAAGGGGAGAAACTGCCATCACTCATTTTCAGAGACTGGCCACTTACGTAAGCCCCTCTGATGGGGAATCCTATTCTCTTATTGAGCTTCATCTGGAGACAGGCCGTACTCACCAGATCCGTGTGCACATGAAACATCTTGGCTATCCCCTCCCTGGTGATTTTCTCTACCATCCGGATTATCGGATCATAAACCGTCAGCCGCTTCACTCCTTCCAGCTGGAATTTCTTCATCCGGTCACCCAAAAGCCCATGTGCATCACCGCCCCGGTGCCGGAGGATTTTGCAGGAGCAGTTTCCTTCTTATAAACAGAATCCTGCAGGCAGGATTTTTCGACCGGGGTGGGGGCTTCCATCGAAATTTCGTATTACATAAAAAAGTGCCAGAGATTCGGATGTGTTTGAAAAATCACTCCCGCAATCTCTGGCTTTTTTTAATTTTTACTGCCTGGTTTATTCTTTTTATATACGATGAGAAGCCCTTTTAAAAGAAGATCCTCATCCAGGATAATATCCCGCTTGCAGTGTGGAACCACTTTTTTTGCCAGGCCACCTGTTGCCACAACGGTAATCTTCTGGCCAAGCTCCTCCTCGATCCTGTCGATGCTTCCATCCAGAGCAGCGGCGTTGCTGTAAATCACACCACTTTTCATACATTCAATGGTATTTTTCCCAATGATGCGTCTGGGTGCATCAATACTGATCCCGCTAAGCTGAGATGCATGAGCCGTGAGGGCATCCAGGGACACTCCCATTCCAGGAAAAATCATGCCGCCCACATAATGCTTCTTCTCATCTACCACACTGATGGTACTTGCTGTTCCCATGTCAATAATGGCAAGAGGAACGGGGTATTCTGCAATTCCGGCAATGGCATTTGCCACCTGGTCTGCCCCCAGCTGGCCGGGATTATCCATCATGATGTTCAATCCTGTTTTTACTCCAGGACCAAGTACGATAGGCTCTTTTTTCAGTACCTTCTCTGCTGCAAGCTTCACAGCGTTGGTGATCTGAGGTACAACAGAGGAAATGATACAGCCTTCAATATCTGTCCGTTTAACATGATAAATGTCAACTACTGTTTTCAGGTCGACTGCATATTCCAGCTCTGTTTTTGTACGGACTGTGGACAATCTCTCAATAAAATACGTCTTCTCCGAATCAATACATCCTACTACAATATTTGTATTTCCGATATCAATGGCTAAAACCATATTTTTTCCTCCAACCTGTATCGAAATGTGGGAAAACCAAGGGTATCTCCGCAATCTGCCCTGCCCCTTGGCCAGATTCCCTCATCCTCTACGAAATCTAGATGTTTATTACGCCTCTACGGCCTTTTCCTCCCTCTTCTCCACCGGAAGAAGTCTTGCTCTGGAAAGCGCAGCTCCCACAGCTCCTGTTACAACTGTTGCGGAAATCATCTCACACACAGCATTCACTCCTATAGAGGTACAGATATACATAAGAACGCTCTTTCCTCCCATAAGTCCCTGAACATAGTCGGTGTTTCCAAAAAGAACTACTAACAGTGTCATAAAGAAAATGGTGTTTAAAAATGCGGAGAAAAATCCGGTTACTGCACAGGATACGTATACGTTTTTTGTTTTTCTGCGAAGTCCGCGGAAAATATATCCCAGAAGAAGGCCATCTACAAGTCTTGGCACAAATCTCTGTACAAATGCCAAAAACGGGCTGACAGCAAACAACGCCTGGCCCATTAAGCTGGTTCCTCCAATGCCCATGCACTGGCCAAAGCTGGTGAGACCAAACACAGCACCTGTAATAGCACCGCCTACAGGGCCAAGGGCAACTGCACTGATGGCAACCGGTATGATGTTAAAGGTGATCGCAAGAGGGCCTACATTCAGGTACCCAAGAGGTGTGTAAGCCATCAGCAGCAAAATTGCCACCATCAGGCCAAGTAACGTGATTTGAGATGTTGTAAATTTCTTGTTCATTTTTATCCTCCTTGTTATCGTTCCCAGCATATGGGATACAATACGGTATGGACTGACAGGCATGATTTCTTTTATTTACCTGTCACCTTAGTCGTGCCAGAAGCCATCTCCGGGCAAGAGCATATTTGGCTTTTCCGGCTGGTTGCTTTCTCTTTCTGATACGTGAAATCCTCAGTTCTGTTTTTCTTTTCTCAGAAAAAGAATTTTATCCAGGAGCATCATGGCTGCATCCTCCTTGCTCATAAGCGGGAGTGATACTTCCTCCTCCTGTGTAATCAGAGTCAGAACATTGGTGTCCCCCTGGAATCCGGCTCCTGCCATCTTCACATTATTGGCAGCTATCATATCCAGGTTTTTCTTTGTAAGCTTGGCTCTGGAATTACCGATCATATTCTGGGTCTCCATGGAAAAGCCGCATAAGAATTGGCCTTTCTTCTTATGTTCTCCCAGATATTTCAGGATATCGTCTGTTCTCTCAAGAGAAATGGACATATCGTCCTCTTTCTTCTTGATCTTCTCATCTGCGACCTGGGCAGGACGGTAATCTGCAACGGCAGCAGCCTTGATGATGATCTCCTGCTCACTGCTCATAGCTGTTACAGCCTCATACATCTCCTTTGCCGTCACAACAGGCACTGTTTTCACAAAAGGCGGTACAGGAATGGCAGTACGTCCACTTACCAGTGTGACATCTGCTCCTCTTAGCATCGCAGCTTTTGCAATGGCATAGCCCATTTTTCCGGAAGAATGGTTGGTAATATAGCGCACAGGGTCAATCGCCTCCTGTGTCGGTCCTGCAGTAACCAGCACCTTCCTTCCCGCCATATCCTTCTCACAGGCGATCTCTCTCATAATATAAGACAATAATGTTTCCGGCTCCGGCATTTTCCCGGCTCCGGTATCCCCACAGGCAAGATAACCAACCGCAGGATTGATCACTTCATAGCCGTAATGCTCCAGTGTTTTCAGATTATCCTGTACAATGGGATTTTCAAACATATTGGTATTCATAGCCGGTGAAATAAATTTCTTACATCTGCAGGCCATGATCGTGGTGGTCAGCATATCATCTGCAATGCCATGCGCCAGCTTTCCGATGACATTGGCGCTTGCCGGTGCTATCATCACCACATCTGCCTTTTTTGCGATGGATATATGCTCTACCTGAAACTGAAAATTCCGGTCAAAGGTATCTACCAGACATTTATTTCCCGTCAGTGTTTCAAAAGTAATGGGATTGATAAAATTAGTGGCGTTCCTGGTCATAAGCACATGGACATCTGCATGAAGCTTCTTCAGCGCACTTGCAAGATATGCAATCTTATATGCCGCAATACTTCCTGAGATTCCCAGAAGAACCGTTTTTCCCTCTAACATCATTTTCCTCATTCCTTTCAAAGCTTTTACGGTTTCTGATTCCGTACCGCTTATTATAAATCAAGTTCCTATCAGATTGCAATGAAATTTTTATATGTATGGCTTTTCGTACATAATTTTGCTATAATGGGCTCAATATTTGGGGAGGATATCCTCCGGGAAAGGAACGTTTATGAATTATCAGATTACAAACTGGTGTGCCCAGCTGATCTCCCGTCATGTAAAAGAGGGAGACCTTTGTATAGATGCCACCATGGGAAACGGAAATGATACTCTGCTTCTCTCCAGGCTTTGTGGGGAAACCGGCCATGTCATTGCCTTTGACATCCAGGAAATAGCACTTGCCCATACAAGAGAGCGCCTGGAAAAAGAAAACGCAGTTCCTAACTACGAACTGCATCTGGATTCCCACACCAATATGGAAAACTATGCAGCTCCCATGAGTGTAAGCTGTATTATCTTTAATTTCGGTTATCTTCCCGGTGGGGACCACGCTCTTGCCACAAGGGCAGATTCCAGCCTCCAGGCACTTACCAGTTCTCTTTCCCTGCTGAAAAAAGGCGGAATCCTGATGCTGTGTATCTACAGTGGCGGAGATTCCGGCTTCCAGGAACGGGATGCCCTGCTTGCATGGCTGAAAGAGCTGGACCCTCGCAAATATCTGGTGATCAAGACAGATTACTATAATCGTCCAAACAATCCGCCTATTCCGGTGCTGGTGGTAAAACAATGATGCAAAAAAAGCTCCTGAGCGTATCAAACTGGCTCAAGAGCTTTTATCACTTATTATCCACAGATCAGTCGGTAATGGTAACGCTGGAGATCACAGGCTGCTGGTCTGCCTGGATGGTTCCGTTGCTGTCTGTAGGTTTGGCATCTTTACAAATCTGATCGACAATATCCATTCCCTCTGTCACATGGCCAAAAGCTGCATACTGGCCGTCCAGATAAGTGCCGTCAGCCTGCATGATAAAGAACTGGGAGCTGGCGCTGTCCGGAGCAGAAGCTCTTGCCATAGAGATAACGCCTCTTGTATGGGAAATGTTATTTTCTACACCGTTCTCGGAGAATTCTCCCTTGATCGTGGTATCAGAACCGCCAGTACCATCACCATTAGGATCACCACCCTGGATCATAAATCCATCTATAATGCGGTGGAAGGTAAGTCCGTCATAAAAATGCTCCTGGGCCAGCTTCACGAAATTGGTTACTGTAATCGGCGCTGTAAGAGCATCCAGCTCTACCTTGATCGTACCGTAATCCTTCACTTCAATCTCTGCGTGATGCGTACCGGTAAGAAGCTGGGTAGTATCTAAGGTAGTGTCTCCTTCTCTTTTTCCATCTGTAAAATCAGAAACTACGCTTTCCTCCTCAACCACTTCCTCTTCATTTCCTTCAGAATCCGTGGTTTTCTCCTTTTTATCCTGTGTATCCTCTTTATTCTCTTCTGTTTTTGCAGCAGTCTCTTCCTTCTCCTCTGTTTTGTAACCACAGCCTGCAAACAGGCTTACAGAAAGAGATGCCACACAAAGCATTGCAAGTATCTTTCTTGTTTTCATAATCAGATCCGCCTCCGAATTTCTAAAAATTTTAAAGGACAGCTTGCGAAAACTGTCCTTTCTATTATAACGTTCCTGTCATAAATTACAATTCTTTTCACAGATTGTTCAATTTCTTTTTCACAGGCAGGTGGCAAGCTGCAGCAGCTGCCATTCTGTTAATGGATGTATGCCCCCAAATGATTTCATCTTGTCATGACCTGGATTGTCTGTTAAAATCAAAAGAGCGGAAAATCTTCTGATTTTTCCATGCCATTTCATCTTACAGAAAGAGAGGTCTTTTTTATGGAAAAGATTACCAGCTTTACAATAGACCATATTAAGCTCCAGCCGGGAGTTTATGTTTCCCGCAAGGATCCGGCAGGAGACAGCGTGATCACTACCTTTGACATTCGTATGACTTCCCCCAATGAGGAGCCGGTTATGAACACGGCTGAGCTTCACACCATCGAACACCTTGCTGCTACTTTTCTCCGCAACCACAAGGATTTCGGGTCAAAGATGATCTACTGGGGGCCTATGGGCTGCCGTACCGGCAATTATCTCCTTCTTAACGGAGACTACGAGTCCAGGGATATCGTACCGCTTATGATCGAAACCTTTGAATTTATCCGTGATTTTGAAGGAGAAGTTCCGGGAGCATCTCCCAGAGACTGTGGAAATTATCTGGATATGAATCTTGGAATGGCAAAATATCTTGCAAAGAAATTCCTGGATGAAGTACTCTATGACATCAAACCGGACAGACTGGTTTATCCGGAATAAGCAATAAATAAAGGATTCCCTCCGGTAACGTACAAAACGCCAGATGAATAGATTTCACTTTCTATCCATCTGGCGTCCTTTTCTCTTCTTACCAGAGTGTGTCTGGAAAATGCTTTCCGCAATGATCAGCCTGCCACAGACTCACCTGCTGCCTCTGCTGCTGTGTCAGCAGTTCCCTCTGCCGCTGTGTCAGCAGCTCCCTCTGCAGCTGCGTCACCGGCCGGAGCCGTCTCTACTTTGCTCACATAATCACCTGATACATATGCAGTCTGTCCATTATAGGAAACTTCGATCCAGCCATTATCGCATACACCTGTGCTTGTAAGCTCTGTACCAGTTGCCACACCCTGGATCAGGGTTGCATCTGCGCTTGCATCAGAGCGAAGGTTCACATCTGCATTTGTTACATATGTACCGTCCTGCTTGGTAACATTGATCCCGCTTGCAGTCTGAGCAACAACCGGTTCTGGAGTAGGAGTCGCCTCAGGGGTAGGAGTCACCTCGGGAGTAGGGGTCGGAATCGGGGTCGGGGTTGCCTGTATAACGGTAACAGTCGCTCCTGCTCCTTCTTCAAATCCGCATCCCGGAATACAAAGTGCTGCGCCAAGAAGCAAAGCAGCTAAACCAGCTTTTCTCATAATAATATTCCTCCTTTACAAAGCATTGCTGCTTTGAATTGATTCATCTTAATTGTGTTGCAGAAGATTTCACGAAATCTCTGCTGCATACTGACTCTTTCTGCGAATCGTTACAATTAATATACAGTATTATTACAAAATATGCAAGTCCTAAGTATTCACACTTTTTCAAAGACTACTGTTACCTGGCCGCCGCAGATCATACCCAGGCTGTCCTTTCCATCTGCAGTAAGGGCATAATGCCTTACATCCCTGTCTTTTACTTCTTTGCAATGGCTCATAGCCTCAAATTCTACCTTTCCACCGCCAATGCTTCCGGTGATCTTTCCGGACGGCTCCACCAGCATTTTGCTGCCCACTCCTCTTGGAGAAGAGCCTGATTTTTCTGCAATGGTAACCATCACACCATGACGGCCATCCCGGACAGCAGCCTCTACCTTCCCGTCACAGTAAGCACTATAATGCTGGTTTTTCACCTGGATTACTTCTGCCATAATGCTGACTGCAATTTCCTCAGGCAGCTGTCCTCCCAGCGGAACTCCAATCGGTGCGTGTACCTGATCCAGCTCCTCCTGGGAAAATCCCTCTTTCAGAAGATTCTCTCTGGTAATCCTTACCTTGTTTTTGCTTCCGATCATCCCCAGATACTCATAGGGTCTGCGAAGAAGCCTGCGCAAACAGTCCCCGTCTCCCAGATGCCCGCGGGTTAAAATGATGTAATAAGCATTTTCATAAGGCAAAATGTATTTGTCCAGTTCCCTGAACTCTCCAAAGATCAGTTCGTCTGCCTCAGGGAAGCGCTCCCTTGTCACAAAATCTTCCCTGTCATCCATAACTGTTACATGGAATCCCAGAAGCTTTCCAAGATGAGCAGCAGGCTGTGAGACATGGCCTCCTCCGAAAATTACCATTTTGGGATTCTTGCGGTAATTCTCTATAAAGATACGCTTTCCTTCAATCTGTACTACCTTTGTTTCTTTTGTATTCTCGATCCGTTCAAGATATGGCTTCCAGATTTCTCCGGCCGTTTTTTTCTCTTCCTCATCTGGTTTCCCCTCAGACAGCACGCACTTTTCCCCCATATCCGGCCCATCCAGGAAAATAGCCGTTTTTACCTTGCCTTTTTCCTCCAATATGTTATAAATCCTGTTGTACATAACCTTTCACCTCGTTTTCCAAAATTTCATTGCAGCTTTCTCTTTGGTATATTATAATACAGACGGAGGAATTTTCACAATGAAGAAAAAAAGAATTATGTCCAGTTTTCCGGTCCGGATCCTGGCAGTTAGTATACCCGGCCTCCTTGCAGGCCTGTTTTTAAATGCCACTCGCACCATGGGATTTCCTTCTGGTGTCCTGAATCTTGTAGTTACCACACGTTATGTGCTCAGTCAGATGATCGCCTTTCTAGCCCCGGTGATCATTATCGGTCTTATGGCCTCTTCCATAATTTCTGTTAAAAAGGATCCCACACCTGCTACAGGTCCCGTTGTCCGCATTGCCTATGGTTCCATGCTATGTGCAGCCGCTTTTGCAGCTATCCTGGGGTATCTGATCCTCCCAAGACTGCCGGTATCTACAGACAGTCTTTCCTTTCGATTTCTGCCGGATACCCTTTTTGAGTTTCCTATTCCGGCACCGGTGTCACCTTTGAGTGCCCTTGTACTTGCTATATTGCTTGGCTCTGGCGCCTGCTGGACAAATGCACAGAAAACAAAGGAATTATTTGGGGAGCTTCGGGGAATCACCCTTTCCCTGATGTCAAGGATCCTGCTACCCCTTTTGCCAGCCTATATTGGGCTTTCCCTTTGCACCCTGGCTTATCAGGGCTATTTTATCAAGTATCTGCCCCTTTTGCTGTTGGCGCTTCTGATCGTAGTTCCCATTCATATTGCATGGATATTCCTTTTGTATTCCTTTGCCGGCTCCTATTCCGGGGAAAAACCATGGAAGGTTTTAAAGGCTTATGGTCCGGTGTGCAGGGAAGCGCTTGTCACCCATTCCTCTATGGCTGCAAACAAGCATTCCCTGGAAGCAGCTGCAAAATGTCAGATTCTTGACCAGTCTCTTACAAGGGAGGCCATCCCTCTTTTTACGCAGATTCATCACTGCGGATCTATCCTTGCAGAGGTTTTTTTTGCCATGATGATTTCCCGGATCCTTTACGGCTCCGTTCCTGCACCTGGAACCATGATGATTTTTTCCATTCTTCTTGCTACCTGTTCCATCGGAACTCCCGGACTCCCCTGGGGAACCGTTATGATCTCCCTTGGAACTCTTACCGGCATCCTGAAATTCGGTGATTCCGGCATTGCCCTGATGTTTGCAGTGTTTGCACTTCACGATGCTTTCGCAGCAGCCTGCAACATGACCTGTGACGGTGCTCTAGCACTGATTCTTACGGAATATGCCAGGAGGCATCATCTTGCCAAAGCCTAGCTACGACAACCGAATTCGGGTGAAATATACCGCAAAGTGGGGCGTGCAGATTGCAGGAATGATTTTGGGGGCACG
>ERZ1035006.92-NODE-92-length-70476-cov-62.423666_pt1 | contig 70476 bp, 55 predicted proteins | sample MGYA00520694_ERZ1035006 | MGnify/ENA primary metagenome ERZ1035006 (study PRJEB33766, sample SAMN09781746) | gut metagenome | biome: gut microbiome | host: Homo sapiens | place: Madagascar | study: EMG produced TPA metagenomics assembly of the PRJNA485056 data set...
ATATTATTATATAATAATGTACGCACGGGGGACGGTATGCGAAATAGAACTGTTAAACTGTTAAACTTTAAGTATAAAAAAAGCACTCCAGGAAGAATGGACTTCCCGAAGTGCCTCGAACTTTAAATATTATCTTCTATTGGTTTTTATTCAATAACGACAGTTGTCCAGCCGTGCTTATCCTCAATAGTACCATACTGGATGCCACGGAGGGTATCAAACAACTTCTTAGATACAGGACCAGGCTCTGGACCGAAGTCATAACGCTTGCCAGTATCCAAATCGTCGATGTAGCTGATAGGGCTGATAACGGCAGCTGTACCGCAAGCTCCAGCCTCCTCAAATGTATCGAGCTCATCCTCTGATATCTGACGGCGCTCCACCTTCAAGCCAAGGTCCTCTGCTACCTGCATCAAGCTCTTGTTGGTGATAGATGGCAGGATACTGGTACTCTTAGGAGTAACGTAAGTATTGTTCTTGATACCGAAGAAGTTGGCTGCGCCACACTCATCGATGTATTTTTTCTCCTTGGCGTCGAGATAGAACTCGCAAGCATAACCCTTCTCATGAGCAATAGAGTTAGCCTTGAGAGAAGCGGCATAGTTGCCACCCACCTTATAGATACCTGTTCCGAGAGGAGCAGAGCGGTCGTAGTCACGAATAATGACGTAAGGATTGCTTGAGAATCCACCCTTGAAGTAAGGACCCACTGGGGTAACGAAGATCAAGAAGCAATACTCAGTAGCTGGGTGTACGCCCACCTGAGCACTGGTACCGATGAGGAGCGGACGGATATAGAGTGTAGCTCCGCTCTCGTAGGTAGGAATCCACTCCTGGTTAAGTCGAACCACCTTCTTCACCATTTCCTCAAACAATTCTGTTGGCACTTCTGGCATCAAGATACCACGGCAGGTGCTCTGGAGGCGGGCAGCATTCTCGTCCATACGGAACACTCGTACCTTGCCGTCAGGGCAGCGATAAGCCTTCAGACCCTCAAATGCTTCCTGTCCATAGTGGAGGCAGGTAGCGGCCATGTGCAATTTCAAATACTCATCAGAGCAAACTTCTATTTCGCCCCATTTGCCGTCGCGATAGTAACAGCGAACATTGTAGTCAGTACGGCGATAGCCGAATGACAAATTAGACCAATCTAAGTCTTTCATAACATCCTATTTTTAAAATGTTCTACTAATATTTATCTGCAAAAGTACAAAAAATTATATTAATCTGCAACTATTTTGACCACTTTTTAAGAAAAACGTTATATTTTTATGTATTTCTTACTAGAATAGCCTATATTTTGGCAGATTTAGTCCTCTTCGAGCAGTTTTTTGATTTCCTCATCAGTCTTCGTCAGCTTGTCCTTACAGAGCTTCACTAGCTCCTTGGCACGCTTCAACTGCTCGGAGAGTTGGTCGATGTCGAGTTCATCATTCTCCATCTTATTCACTATCTGTTCGAGTTCGCTCACTGCTTGCTCGTATTTCACTTCTTGCTTTGCCATATCTTTAACAGTTTAACAGTTATTTTTTGCATACTTCGGATGTCACGCTGCCCTCGGCGAATCTTGTCTCGATGATATCACCGGCATTCAGTTGGGCGGCATCTTTCACCGCCTTGCCATCCCTGAGGGTGATGCTGTAGCCTCGCTTCAGGAGCAGGGCGGGGTCTTGCGACTTGATGCGCTGGTCCAGCATTTCCAGGCGATGACGCTGCGTCATGAGTTTGCGTTCGATGACGGGCTGGATATTGCCTGAGAGAATGTCAAGACGGCGACGAGAATCGGATATTCTGGATTGAACTCGTGCCGAGAGACGATTCATCAGACGGTCGAGATAGGCTCCCTGTCGGGTCTTGACCAGCGAGAAGAGCGTCGGAATCTGATTAGAGAGTCGGTCCAGTCGCATTCTTTCCATCTGCAACCTGCGCTTCACATACTGGCTGATGGCCTCCTGCGCATCCATCACCGTGGCATAGACATCCGTGAGATGCTGCACCAGGAAGGCGGCAGCGGCTGTTGGCGTCTTCACTCGCTGGAAACTGATCATATCCAATACGCTCTCATCCCTCTCGTGTCCGATGCCCGTAATAATAGGCAATGGGAAGTTAGCCACATTCTCGGCAAGTGCCAGGGTATCGAAACCAGAGAGGTCGCTCGTGGCTCCACCACCTCGGATGATGACCACGCAGTCCCAGTCTTCCCACTCGGCATTGATGCTGTCGAGGGCGGCTATCACGCTCTGCTCCACTCCCTCGCCCTGCATGGTGGCAGGAAAGAGACGGGTCCGGAATTGCAATCCATAATCATTATCGGCTAGCTGATTGCAGAAGTCGCCATATCCAGCCGCCGTGGCACTGGAGATGACGGCGATGCGCTGACAGAACATCGGGAGCTGGAGTTCCTTCTGTAGTTCGAAGACACCCTCCTCCTTCAGGGTATTGATGATTTCCTGTCGCTTGCGAGCCATATCACCCATGGTATAGTTGGGGTCGATGTCGTCCACGATCCAAGAGAATCCATAGTTCTCATGAAATTGGGCGTGAACCTTGAGCAACACCTTCATGCCGGCATGGATGCGCTGCCCCGTGATGCGCTCGAAGTGGGGCTTGATCAGGCTCCATCGGTTACGCCAACAGGAGGCATGTGCCTTGGCCACAGGGGTATTGGAGCGTTCATCCTTCTCGATGAGTTCCATATAGCAGTGCCCTCCGTAGCCTTCACGCGCCTCGGAGAGTTCAGCTTCCACCCAGTAGCTATCGGGCAGCGACATCGAGATGACATCGCGCACCAGCGAATTTAATTCATATAATGATAAATGCTGCATCAAGCTTAATTCATAATTCTTAATTACTTAATCACTTTTCCAGTCTGATAAGCCTTCCAGAAATCTGGCACGCCGTAGCCAAATACATTGTCGGGATGCTCCTGGTTATTGCCAGCCAACTTCACAAGTTTGATAATCTGCTTGGCTGTCTTATGAGGCAGCGCCTGCCAGAGGCAAGCCACCATGCCTGCTATCAGCGGAGCGGAGAAAGAGGTACCATTGTCATTGATGATGGAGCCCCTACCCGTAATCACCGAGGTAGGACTGCCGTATGCCATCACATCGGGCTTGATTCTGCCATCGGCAGTAGGCCCCACGGCACTGAACGCCGCATTCATGCCCTGCTCATTGATGCTGCCCACGGTGAGGATATCGCGTGCATCGGCAGGGAAATTAATCTTCTTCCAACTGCCCATGCCATCATTGCCAGCCGAATTGACGCAGACGATGCCCTTGTCGGCACACATCGAAGCGGTGCGGGAGATGAGGGCAGTGTTTCCATCCTGCTCCCAGTACTGATGGTCGGTAGAGGAATCGTCGAAGGCATGATAACCGAGCGAAGAATTGATGACGTCCACGCCGCAGCTATCGGCATACTCCGCAGCCTCAGCCCAGTAATCCTCCTCAGCCAGGCTCTCCGTGCGCTCGTCCTCGCAGCGCACCAAGAGATACTCTGCCTCTGGCGCAATGCCCATATACACACCGGGCTCATTGGCAGCCATCGTGGAGAGAACCATCGTACCGTGCTCCATCTCGCTGAAGATATTGTCTGACTTAGGTACCACGAAGTCCTTGATGCCAGCCAACTTGATGCCATGGAGCGCAGGAATCTTATCCACATTCATAAATCCGCCATCAAATACGGCTATCATCATGCCCTTGCCTCGGAAGTTGCTGCTGTGCAGTTTCTGTCCGTCGAGCGATTTCACCTGGGCATCGGCAGCGCCATACTCACCAGAGCCTTCTCCCCAATTATTGAGTTCCTTTCTCACGCTGGAGCGTTTGCGCTCGCTGATGCTATCGGGAGAGGCAAACACCTTGGTCATCTTGGTGATGAAATCGAGGCCATCGAGCTTGCGCAGTTCCTTGTCCTTATGGATGCGGACGAGAAGGGTATTGTTCCACTTGCTCTTGCCCACAATCTCGATTCCCGCATCGCTCACTGCCTGGAGATAAGCTGGAGCCACTGGCAGGTCGGTGAGATTCAAGGGCAGATTTTGACGCTTGCGACGGTCGATGCTGCGCTGCGAGAGAAACTCCAGAGGGCGCTCCACGGAGTATGGGGTATGTGCCAAGTCCTTGTCCTTGAGGTAGAGGCGATACATCTGGCATCTACCGCCGGGGTATGACACCATATCCGTCTCCTCTATGCGAGGCAATCGCATGAGTTGCTCAAAGCAGGTAAGCTGCTCGGAGACCTGAGCCTGCTCATCATGGGCAAATATCGAAATGCAAACCATGAGGAATGCATAAAGTAATATACATCTTTTCATTTATAGGTCTTGAAAGTTGTTTCTTTTGTTTATTCTTCTATGAACTTTTGTTTATTCTCGTACAGAATATTTTTGTTTATTCCGAAGTGCAAAAGTACAGTTTTTAGATGAAATAGCCAAAAGAATAGGAAAGTTTTTCCAAAGAAAGTAACATTTTCCTTATATATATTATAAGGTATGGAATATTTTTTGTAATTTTGCAGACAAGAAAGACAAAAAGCATTAATGGGAAATAAACAAGCGACATTAGAATTAGGTACAAAACCCGTAGGCAAGCTGCTCATTCAGTATGCCCTGCCTGCGATGATAGCGATGACAGCCTCCTCGCTCTACAACATCGTGGACCGTGTGTTCATCGGTCAGGGCGTGGGAGCGATGGCCATCTCCGGTCTCGCCATCACCTTCCCCTTCATGAACCTCACGGCTGCCTTCGGAGCTGGTGTGGGCGTGGGAGCCTCCACCGCAATCAGCGTGAAGTTGGGACAGAAGGACTATAAGACCGCCCAAAACATCCTGGGCAACACCTTTACCCTCAATCTCATCATCGGTATCGGACTGAGCATCATCTGCCTGCTCCTCCTCACCCCTATCCTCCGATTCTTCGGAGCCAGCGACCAGACATTGCCTTACGCCCATGAATATATGGTGATTATCTTGCTGGGCAATGTGGTGAGCCACATGTATTTCGGCATGAACGCCCTCTTGAGAGCGGCGAGCAAACCGAAGCAGGCGATGTTTGCCACCATCTTCACGGTGATTATGAACATCATCCTCGATGCCCTCTTCATCCTCGGATTCAACTGGGGCATACGCGGAGCCGCCATCGCCACCATCCTATCTCAGTTGATGGCCCTGAGCTGGCAGTTCAAGCTATTCAGCAATAAGAACGAGTTGCTCCACTTCAAGCGTGGCATCTACCGACTGAAGAAGAAACTCGTAGAGCATATCTTAGCCATCGGCGTATCTCCATTCTTGATGAATGTATGCGCCTGCGTGGTGGTCATCTTCATAAACAATCAGCTGGTGCGCTTCGGTGGCGACCTCTCCGTGGGAGCCTACGGCATAGCCAACGGTATAGCCATGGTATTCGTGATGTTTGTGATGGGTGTGAACCAAGGTATGCAGCCTATTGCTGGCTATAACTATGGTGCACAGAAGCTAGACCGACTGATTAGAGTACTGAACCTGAGCATCCTTGCCGCCACAGCCATCATGGTAACGGGCTGGCTGATAGCGATGTTCCTGCCTTACTACTGCGCAAGGCTCTTCACCACCGACAAGACGCTCATCCAGATGGGCATCAATGCCATCCGAGTGGTGATGATCTGCTTCCCAGTCATCGGATTCCAGATGGTCATCACCAACTTCTTTCAGTGCATCGGCAAGGTGAAGATCAGCATCTTCCTCTCGCTCTCCCGTCAGTTGCTCATCCTCCTGCCTCTCCTGGCATTCCTGCCTATGATGTGGGGCATCGACGGTGTGTGGGCTAGCATGCCTATCTCCGACTTCTCAGCCGCAGTCATCGCTGCCGCTATCATGATATGGTATATGAAAAAGCTGAAGAAGCAACACAAGGAAAACTTAACAGCTAACAGTTAACAGTTTAATTATGGATAAGATTATCATCAACGTGGGTCGCCAGATAGGTAGCGGCGGCCATATCATCGCCGAGAAACTGGCGGAGGACTTCGGCTGCAAGTGCTATGACCGAGAGCTCCTCAACCTGGCAGCCAAGGAGAGTGGATTCTCCGAGAAATTCTTTGAGCAGAACGATGAGCAGAAGGGTTTCTTCAAGGCGATCTTCCATACCCATCTGCCTTTCTTGAGCGATAGCAATTTCTATCATAACGACTTCTCACAGGAGGGTCTGTATAAATTTCAGAGTGATGCCATCAAGAAGGCTGCCGATGAGGGCAACTGCGTATTCGTGGGCAGAACCGCCGACTACGTATTGCGCGACTACAAGAACGTGATCAATGTCTTCATCACCGCCAACATCGATGACCGCATCAAGGCTGTGTGCAAGCGCCGAGACATCGACCGCGCCACTGCTCGCAAGTTTATCAGCAGCCACGAGGAGGAGCGAGCTTCTTACTACAATTACTATACAGGCAAGCAGTGGGGCCACAGCGAGAGCTACGACCTCTGCATCAACAGCAGCCTCTTGGGATTGGAAGAGACAGAGAAGTTTATCGCCGAATTTATCAGAAAAAAATTTAACTTATAATACACAATGAAAAAGATTATGCTTTTGGGCTCAGGCGAACTGGGCAAGGAATTTACCATCGCAGCCAAGCGAGCTGGCCAGTACGTCATCGCCTGCGATAAGTATGACAACGCACCAGCCATGCAAGTTGCCGATGAGCGTGAAGTTTTCTCCATGCTTGATGGCGACGCTCTGACTGCTGCCGTAGAGAAACATCAGCCAGACATCATCGTGCCTGAGATCGAGGCTATCCGCACCGAGCGACTCTTCGACTTCGAGAAGGAGGGCATCCAGGTGGTTCCATCGGCTCGTGCCGTGAACTACACCATGAACCGCCGTGCCATCCGTGACCTCGCTGCCAAGGAGCTAGGCTTGAGAACAGCCAAGTATTTCTATGCCAAGACCTTCGAGGAGTTTAAGAACGCTGCCGACGAGATTGGTTTCCCATGCGTGGTAAAACCATTGATGAGCAGCAGCGGCCATGGTCAGAGCTATGTTCACAACGACGATGAGCTGAAGGAAGCCTACAAGGAAGCGATGGAGGAAGGCAGAGGCGACGTGAAGGAAGTCATCATCGAGGAATTTATCGACTTCGACTCAGAGTTCACCCTACTCACCGTGACCCAAAAGGATGGTCCTACCCTCTTCTGCCCACCTATCGGACATGTACAGAAGGGCGGCGACTACCGTGAGAGTTGGCAGCCATTCCATCTGCCAGAGGCTGCGCTGAAGCAGGCTGAGCACATCGCAGGCGAGGTAACCAAGGCATTGACCGGTGCCGGACTGTGGGGCGTAGAGTTCTTCCTCACCAAGCAGGGAGAGGTCATCTTCTCAGAGTTGAGCCCACGTCCACACGATACGGGTATGGTAACCCTGGGTCACACCACCAACCTCTCAGAGTTTGAGCTCCACTTCCGTGCCGTGATGGGCTTGCCTATCGCAGGCATACATCTGGAGCATTACGGTTGTTCTGCCGTCATCCTCTCTCCAGAGGAAAGCACCGAGCCTCTCCACTACAACATGCTCGATGCCCTGAAGGAAGACCGCACCCGCATCCGCATCTTTGGCAAGCCAGAGGCTCACGTGGGCAGACGTATGGGCGTAGTGCTCTGCTATGGCGAGGTGGGCGCAGACCTCAATGCCCTCCGCGACAAGGCAAAGCGCTTGGCAAAGACCGTATTAGGCACCGACCCATATATGAAGAAATAAGATTAGCAAGAAATACTGGGAGGGCAGGTAACAAACCTGCCCTCCCAGCAACGCTTTCTTATATGTTAACAGTTTAACAGTTAACAGTTCGTTTTCTGCATACTATCACGATGATATACAACTCCCTTCTATACATTATCCTCTTCCCCCTACTCTTTCTGCTGGTATATGCAGTCCAGGGAAGCACCATCAAAAAGTATCTTTTGCTGGTCATTTCCTATACCCTTTACTGTTATTACAATCAGCAGTTGGTAGCGATACTCCTCCTCGTTACCCTTATTTCGTATGGGTCGGCATGGATTTGGGATAGGAAGGCAAAACCGGGAGCTAGCAAGAACCTGCGCAAGTGGATGCTCTCGCTATCAGTGATAGTCACCATTCTACCCTTGCTATTCTATAGGCATGCCTTGGTAGCCCCACTGGGCATCTCCTTCTTCACATTCCAGGCGTTGAGCTATCTCTTCGATGTGTACCGAGGCAAATATCCCGCAGAGCGAAACCTAGCCAACTATGCCCTCTACGTAGCCTTTTTCCCATCAGTGATAGCAGGACCCATCAATCGGTATGAAGCCTTGAAGCCACAGTTTCTGCATCTCGCTCGCCCCGACTATCAAGCGATGGCGAAGGGACTGAAGATGATACTTTGGGGCATGTTTCTAAAAACGGTGATAGCCGACCGATTGTTGCTCTACGTGAATCCCGTGCTCGACAACTACCAGCAGCACAGTGGATCGGAACTGCTCACGGCATCCGTGCTCTACTCCATCCAGCTCTACACCGACTTTGCAGGCTACTCACTCCTAGCCATCGGTTCGGCAGCCATGCTCGGCATCCGATTGCAACAAAACTTCCACAATCCCTACTTTGCCACCTGCATCACCGACTTCTGGCATCGCTGGCACATCAGTCTGTCGCAGTGGTTGCGCGATTACATCTACATTCCCCTGGGCGGCAGTTGGTGCAGCAAGGGGCGCACCTATCTCAACATTCTGATTACCTTCCTGGTGAGCGGCATCTGGCATGGAGCCAACTGGACTTTCCTGGTTTGGGGAGCCCTGCACGGAGTATTCCAAGCCGCCGAGAAAGCCCTGGGCATCGCCAAGAAGACAAGCCCATCACAAGTACGATGGAAGCGAAGAAGCATCAGATTGATTCAAATCTTGATTACCTTCGGCCTCATCAACCTGTTCTGGATTTTCTTTCGAATGCCATCCATCAGCGATGCTCTGGCAGTAATCCAACGAATATTTACGGAGCAAGACATGCACTTCTGGGTGTTTGAGAAATTCATCGTCATCTTCATCGCAATGGCATTCATCAAGGATCTCATCGACGAGATTCGCCCAGAACTCAATCCCTTTCATCATCCGAAGGCGTGGGTAAGATGGGCAAGTTATCTCATCGTAGCCACCAGCATCTGTCTCTTCGGTGTGTTTGATGCCGGGCAATTCATCTATGCCAGATTCTAGGCTTACACCTTATTATATATATAGCAAATATACAAAATGAAAAGATTGATTAGCAGAATCGCCCTCTTCCTCGTCTTGATGACATTCGTCTATGCCATCACCACGCAGGTATTCTCTCGCTTGGAGCAACACGCCCAGGGTGAGAGCCAACGACTCAGCTACATACACAACAGGCTGGTAGCCGACAGCATCATCATGGGGTCGTCCAGAGCCTTGCATCATTACAATCCCCAGCTGTTGGGCAATTACTACAACGTGGGAGAAGACCGCATGGGCATCCTCTTCAACTACGGCAGACTCTTGCTGCTCCGAGAGCGCCACATGCCCAAGAAGATCATCTACGACGTAGAGCCCGACTACGACCTGCTGGACCAAGGCGACAACGACAGCTACCTGGGGCCGCTGCGCCCTTACTATCACCGTCCCGGCATCCAAGCGATATTTTGGGATGTAGACTCCACCGAGCGCATCAAGATGCTCTTCCCCTTCTACCCCTATAATGGCAGGCTGATGAAACTCCTAGCCGACAACACGCACCCCCAGATGAGCTACACCAAAGGATACTCACCCTACGAAGGCTGCGAAGCCATCGTGCCCGAGAAATTGCCGCAAGACAAGCTAGACCCTCTGAAACTTGAGTATCTCAAGAAGCTGATTCGGCTGTGCCAGGCATCACATACAGAGTTGATATTTGCCGCATCGCCCCAACTGTCTTATCAGAGCGACTCGGTATATCAGGCATTCCAAGCCATCTGCCAGCAAGAAAGAATTCCTTTCTTCAATCACTTCTGCGATACCGCCTACACCCATCACAGCGCATATTTTCACAATGCCAACCATCTGAACCGGATAGGCTCCAACATCTATACGAAGGAAATCAGAAAGGAAATCAACAATAAAAAGCGAAAGTAATCGTTATCAATATAAAAACAAGCTGTTGATACATGAAAGAAATAGGAAAAATCATCACATTACACACCATATCCGACCCTAGAGGCAACCTGACCGTGGCAGAGGAGAACATCGACCTCCCCTTCGACCTGAAGCGAGCCTACTGGATAACTGACGTTCCCCAGGATGGCAGCCGAGGCGGTCATGCCCACAAGCGCCTAAAACAAGTGCTCATAGCGGTTCACGGCTCATTCACCGTATCCCTGGACAACGGCAAGGAGAAGAAGAAGTATCTGCTGGACAAACCTACCGAAGGTCTCTTCATTGCAACCGAGATATGGCGCACGCTGGATGATTTCTCAGCCGGTGCCGTATGCCTGGTACTAGCCTCCGAGCTATACGATCCCGAAGACTATCTCTATGAATACGACGAATTTCTAGAATATGTCAATAACAAGAAAGACTAGATAAACAATATGTTTGAAATCAAACGATACAACCCGAGCCTCAAGAAGACTTGGGACCAATATGTAAAGAAGGCTCGCAACTCCACGTTCCTGTTCTATCGTGACTATATGGACTACCATTCCGATAGATTCCATGACCACTCCCTCCTCTTCTTCAAGGGCAATCATCTGCACTCTATCCTGCCCGCCCATGAGAAGGAAGAAGCCACCGGAGGAGAGAACAATTCCGAGAAGACGAAGCTATTCTGCTCACATCTCGGTCTTACATACGGCGGACTCATCATGGATAAGGACGTGACGGCAGCCGACGTGGTAGAACTATTCAAGGAACTCAACACTTACCTTAAGGCGCAAGGTTTCAAGAGAGCCATCTACAAGCCTGTACCTTGGGTGTATCACCAGTTGCCATCCGAGGAAGATCTCTATGCACTCTATTGGCAGTGCCATGCCCGCATCATACAGCGCGATATGGGCACCACCATCTTTATGCAGGAGCATCTGAGATGGAGAAAAGACCGCCGTCGCCGACTTAAGAAAGCGCTGGAGGCAGGAGTCGAGGTAAAGAGAACGGACGACTTTACCAGTTTCTGGAAAGTATTGGATGACAATCTGCAAGAGCGCCATCACGTACATCCCGTCCATACGCTAGCCGAGATAGAACTATTGCATTGCCGTTTTCCCGAGAACATCGTGCAATACAATGCTTATTATCAGGGCAAAGTGGTGGCTGGTATGACCTTCTATATCTCTCGCAACATGGTGCATGGACAATATTGCTCCTCCAATGACACAGGCAAGGAGCTAGGAGCCGTGGATGCCATCTACGACAAGGTGATGTATCATGACTATGCCGACTACAAATATCTGGACTTCGGCCGCTCCACCGAGGGAATCGGAGATGTGCTCAACGAGGGATTGATAGCACAGAAAGAAGGATTCGGAGGCAGAGGAGTCATCTATGATACATACGAATGGGACATCTAATGTTTAACAGTTAACTGTTAAACAGTTATAAAATGAATGGAGCCCGCCAGTTTGGCGGGCTCCATTCATTTTATATCAGCACTACGGTTACGCCTCTGGCAGCCTGCGCACCCATTACGAGTGCCTGCTCGATGTCGGCAGTCTTGGAAGGACCGCTGATGAAGGTTCCAAAGTTGTATCTTGGATCCATCTCTATCACATCGTAAGCCTCATGCATGTTATCAACAATACCATCTCTATCCAAGAATATTACGAGATACTCTGAGATAAAGAGCATAGCCTTCTCCTTCATAGTCTGAGGAATCCAGACGCAGCCATTCTCAGCTACACCTATCTGTCCACGAACGATACCCACATCGGTACCATTCAGTCCGTTAGCCTCAGCCACGGTATCAGGATTGCGAAGCTTCACCTTGTCAGGATTGCACTTGCCTGCCGCATTGTTTACCAACTTAGACAACTCTATCTCTGGCAGATTGGTGGCAAACACCTCTGCATCAGGATAAGCCATGCGAACCAAGTCGTTAGGGTCATCATCCTTAGACGCCTCTATCACATGACCACCCACAGCCTTCGTCATCTCGATAAACTGCTGGAGGATATCTACATATTGGATGCCATCTATCTTCATATCAGGCATATCGTATTGAACGTGCGTATTCTTACGCAACTTGTTCAGAAAATCTTCCTTTTTCATCTTTCTTCAAATGAATTCTTCACTCTTCGTTCTTCACTCTTCACTTACCTCACTTACTTTACCTTTCCCTCTTTCCAAAGCTGATGGAAAGATTTCTTCGCAAACTTAGGCATAGCATGACCGATGCCCCACGCATTCCAATTGCTGAAGTGAGTGCAGCACTCTGGTACGAGATTGACCAGCGGAGCAAACTTCAAGGCTGTGGTGTAGAGGGCTGGACGGTCGAAGAGATACTTCATGCCGTCAGACATCTTTCTCTTGATAGGGTCTGCCTTGCCCAGCTTCTCCAGGCTCTGTCGCCATACGTATATCTGCGAGCCAGGACCCACCTTGGAGGGACATACATTATCGCAAGATAGGCAGAGGGTACAAGCCGAAACATTGTCGCTGTACTTCTGAGGATTCTTCAGCATACCGAGGTTCACGCCGATAGGACCAGGAATGAAATAGGTATAGCTATATCCACCCGAACGGCGATACACTGGGCAAGTATTCATGCAGGCACCACAGCGCATACACTTCAAGGTTTGCCAGTGAGCCTCATCGGCAAGGATGTCGCTTCTGCCATTGTCCACCAATACCACGTGCATCTCTGCACCCGGACGAGCCTGACGGAAATGAGAGGTATAAGTAGTGGTAGGCTGACCCGTACCGCAACGGCAGAGCAGACGCTGGAACACAGCCACGCTCTTATAGTCAGGCACCAATTTTTCTATTCCCATCGCCACAATGTGCAGCTTAGGCATAGAGGTGGTCATGTCGGCATTACCCTCGTTGGTGCAAACCACACAGTCGCCCGTGGCAGCCACACCAAAGTTGCAGCCTGTCATACCCGCACCAGCCTCCATAAACTGGTTGCGCAAGTGATGGCGAGCGCAGCGAGTCAGGTAAGTAGGGTCGTAATTGCCTATTTCCTTGGAGATACCCTTCTCCTCAAACATCTTGCCTACCTCCTCACGTTTCAGGTGGATGGCAGGCATCACGATATGGCTAGGCTTCTGCCCCAAGAGCTGGATGATGCGCTCACCCAAGTCGGTCTCCACCACGTCGATGCCGTGCTGCTCCAAGTAAGGGTTCATCTCGCACTCCTCGGTGAGCATGGACTTCGACTTCACCATCTTCTTCACGTTATGGTCTTTCAGAATGCCCAACACAATCTCGTTGAACTCCTGCGCATCCTTCGCCCAATGCACAATGACACCACGGCTCTCCAAGTTCTTGGAGAACATATCAAGGTAATCAGCCAAGTGGGTGATGGTATGCATCTTGATCTGTGATGCGTGTTCGCGCAGACTCTCCCACTCAGGCAGTTCCTGCGCCATCTTATCTCGTTTTTGACGTACAGACCAGAAGGTAGCATCGTGCCAAGCGGTCTTCTCTACGTCTTGCGTAAACCTTGCGGCTCTCTTAGAATGTTCTGTACTCATAATTTATAGACCTGCAGCTAAAATTTGAACAACATGAATAAACTTAATCGGCATATTCTCCTTCTTGGCGATACCAGCCATATGCATAAGGCACGAAGAGTCTGGTCCCGTCACATATTCAGCGCCCGTAGCCATATGACGCTTGATCTTGTCCTCGCCCATACGTGTAGAGACGGCAGGTTCCTCGATAGAGAACATACCGCCAAATCCGCAGCACTCATCCTTGCGCTCTGGCTCATGAACAGTGATGCCATCCACCATGTTCAGCAAGTCGATAATCTTATTGAATGGTTTGATATGGCGCTCAGAAGGCGAAGACAGTCCGAGCTCTCTCACGCCGTGGCAACTGTTGTGAACACTCACCACATGAGGAAACTTGCCTGGCACATGATCCACCTTCAACACATCGTGCAGAAATTCCACAATGTCCATAATCTTGTTAGAAGAAACACACTCGTGCTTGCCCTCCAGTATCTGAGGGTAATACACTCTGACATAAGCTGCGCACGAAGCAGAAGGAGCCACGATGTAGTCATAGTCCTTGAAGAGTTCGTCGAAGGTTTCGATTACCTTCTCCGACTTATCCTGGAATCCCGCGTTAGCCATAGGCTGTCCGCAGCAAGTTTGCTTCTCAGGATATCCTACATCCAGTCCGTAATGCTTGAGCAACTTGTATGTAGCCACGCCCGCTTCTGGATAGAGGGCATCTACATAGCAAGGGACGAATAATCCGACTTTCATTGTTGTTATCTATTATAAATCTTGTTAGCTATAGTTTACTTGTTACCGCTGCAAAGGTAACAAAAATCATTCAGAAAAGCTCATCCCCCGAAAGAAAATCCCCGATATTTGATTTTATTTAACGGAGACTACTGCATCATAAGAAGAAAGCTACGCTCTGGCGTATTCTCAAAAAATGGAGGAGATACCACCTCCTCATGAAAATATTCTCCAAAAATCTAGATGATTTCAAATAAAAGTTGTAGCTTTGCAGCAAATAATAAAATTTTTGATTATGGCAACAGTAAAATTGACAAGAGAATTTGTTAGAAAATGGTGAGTCTTATCAATTTGCTTTAACAAATTATGAAGGAGCCAAATCGCCAAGAGATTCCAAAGTTCGTGAAACAGTCTTAGCCATAGCTGAGGAATTTTTTAGAGAAAACGAGGTCCCCTTTCTTCTTGAAATACCTAAAAAAATGTCGTTAACAACAAGAACGAATGGTTGTAACTGTACGGTCTTATCATCACAAGTGCCTATTCTTATACTGAGAAGAAGGCGTTTCGCAGATCTTTTGACGACCGCAAAAAGATTGTGTGGCGGTCGCAGTAATATTTTACGGCGGTCGTCAGAAGATATTATGGCGGTCGCCAAAAGAACGTGTGGCGGTCTTCAAAAGATATATAGAAAACCTTCTTCACACCATTAATCCCTAGAGCTAGCGGCATAAGAATGGAGAACTACAAGTATCAGATAGGGGAAGAAGCGGTGGGAAGAACGGAAGGAATACATCTTTTTAACGTGAGTTATGGTGATTTCTCACTATTTTGTTGTATCTTTGCACACTAGAAAAGAAAAATAACAATGATAGTTTGTATAGCAGAGAAACCTAGCGTAGCCAAGGACATCGCCCGAATCATAGGCGCCACCACGGCTCGCGATGGTTATATGGAAGGTAATGGATACCAAGTGACATGGACTTTCGGCCACCTGTGTGAGCTGAAAGAGCCCGACGATTATACCCCGATGTGGAAGCATTGGAGCCTCTCGGCATTGCCTATGATACCACCTAGATTTGGTATCAAACTGATCAATGACGAGGGCATCAAGAAGCAATTCAGCATCATCGAAAAACTGATGCAGGCTGCCGACAGCATCATCAACTGTGGTGACGCCGGACAGGAGGGTGAGCTCATCCAGAGATGGGTGATGCAGAAGGCTCAGGCGAAGTGTCCCGTGAAGCGATTGTGGATTTCGTCGATGACGGATGAGGCTATCAAGCAGGGCTTCCAGGAGCTGAAGGACCAGGGCGAATACCAGTCGCTCTACCTTGCCGGACTCTCACGTGCCATCGGCGACTGGATACTCGGCATGAATGCCACCCGTCTCTATACTCTGAAATACGGACAGAACAGACAGGTACTGAGCATCGGACGAGTGCAGACCCCTACCCTCGCCCTCATCGTGAACCGACAGAAGGAAATAGACAATTTTGTATCGGAGCCTTACTGGGTGCTCGCCACCATCTATAGAGATACCCAGTTTACCGCCACCAGCGGCAAGTTTACCAGCAAGGAGGAGGGAGAAAAAGCTTTCTCTACCATCGCCGGCAAACCATTCACCGTGACCGATGTGACCAAGAAGAAGGGTACCGAGGCACCGCCTCACCTCTACGACCTGACATCATTGCAGGTGGACTGCAACAAGAAGTTTAGCTATTCTGCCGACATGACGCTCAAGCTCATCCAGAGTCTGTATGAGAAGAAATACACCACCTATCCTCGTGTGGACACGCAGTTCTTGACGGACGACATCTATCCCAAGGTGCCACAGATACTGAATGGCGTGAGCCAAACGAAGATAGCCAGTCAGCAGAAATACCTGCCGCTTATCCAGCAGCTAGCCGCATCAGGCAAGAAGCTGCCTAAGAGCAAGAAGGTGTTCGACAACAGCAAGGTGACCGACCACCATGCCATCATCCCAACAGGCGTGCCCCCAACAGGACTCACCGATATGGAGGCAAATGTATACGACCTGATAGCCACGAGATTCATCAGCGTGTTCTATCCCGACTGTAAGTTCTCTACCACCACCGTGATGGGCGAGGTGGTGAACGAGGATGGCGACAAGCCACAGAAGATAGAGTTTAAGGTGAGCGGCAAGGAGATACTGGAGCCAGGTTGGCGTGCTGTCTATGCCAAGGAAGCGAAGACACAGGACGAGGACGATGCAGCAGACAATGGTAGTGGCAACGGCGCAGCTGACGGCAACGGCGCAGGCAAGAAAGAAGTGGTGGAGGAAAGAACCCTCCCATCCTTCGTTAAGGGCGAATCGGGCGACCACACCCCTGCCCTGACCGAGAAGTGGACCACTCCACCTAAGTATTATACCGAGGCTACGCTCCTGAGAGCGATGGAAACGGCAGGTAAGTTTGTGGAAGACGAGGAGCTGCGCGCAGCCTTGAAGGAGAATGGCATCGGCCGTCCATCATCGAGAGCGGGCATCATCGAGACCCTCTTCAAGCGTCACTACATCCGCCGCCAGCGCAAGAACCTGATGGCTACCGCTACGGGCATCGAGCTGATAGACACCATCCACGAGGAACTCCTGAAGAGTTGTGAGTTGACGGGTATCTGGGAGAAGAAGCTACGCGACATCGAGCACAAGACCTACGACCCAGCCGAATTTATCAACGGACTGAAGGAGCAAATCAATAAGATTGTGATAGATGTACTCTCGGACAATAGCAGCCGAAGGGTTACCATCCTGACTGAGGAAGAACTCAAGAAGAAACCTGCGGCTAAGAAAAAAGCTCCTGCCAAGAAAGCCTCAACCACCAAGAAGGCAGAGACGGCAACTGCCCCTGCAACAACAGCGGTAGCCCCTGCCGACCCATTGATTGGCAAGCCATGCCCTGTATGCGGCAAGGGAGTCATCATCAAGGGCAAGACGGCATACGGATGCAGCAACTGGAAGGCAGGCTGCCAATATCGCAAGCCATTCGATCAAATGTAATATCAATTATGAGAATATCGAGACTGAACATATTATTCATCTTACTGAGCTGTATGCTCTTGATGGGCTGCGGCATCGACAAGAACCTAAAGAAGGGTGAGAAGCACCTGGCTTTGGGCGAATACTACGATGCTGCGGAACAGTTTAAGCTGGTATATAGCAAGACACCCTCCAAGGAGCGAGCAGCCAGAGGCAAGATAGCCCTGAAGATGGCGCACTGCTATGACAAGATCAACACCACGCCGAAGGCTATAGCGGCTTATCGCAATGCCATCCGCTATAACCAAGCCTGCATGGCAGACCATCTTGCCTATGCCCGCATGCTCTTGAAGAATGGCGACTACAAGCTAGCTGCCACCGAATTTCAGACCGTCCTTGACTCCATGCCCGACAACATCCTAGCCCAAAACGGGCTGAAATCGGCGCAGATGGCTCCGCTCTGGAAGAAGGAAGGCAGCCGATATAAGGTGAAGAAGATGGATGTGTTCAATTCTCGAAGAGACGACTACTCACCGATGCTCTTGGGCGATGAATACGACCAGCTCTACTTCACTTCGACCCGAAATGAAGCCCTGGGCGATGAGCTCAATGGCATCACGGGCACGAAGTCGGGCGACATCTTCCTTTCTGAAAAAGACGACAAGGGAAAATGGAGCAAGCCTGAGGCGATAGGCACGGGACTGAACACGGAATATGACGAGGGAGCCTGCTGTTTTACCCCCGATGGCAAGGAGATGTATCTCACGCAGTGTACCACCGACCCCTCCTCTCCTCGCTATGCCCAGATAGTAACCTCGCAACGTTCGGATGCTGCATGGGGCAAACCATCGGCTCTGGAAATATCCAAGGATACCCTGAGTAGCTATGCCCACCCTGCCATCTCGCCAGATGGCGAATGGCTCTACTTTGTATCGGATATGCCGGGCGGCATGGGCGGCTTGGACATCTGGCGTGCCCGTATCACGGCGGCTGGTCTGGGTGGAGCCGAGAATCTAGGAGAACCTATCAACACACCGGGCGATGAGATGTTTCCTACCTTCCGTCCCAACGGCGACCTATACTTTAGTAGCAATGGTCACGTGGGCATGGGCGGACTCGACATCTATATCGCCAAGGTAGACCCAAAGACTAAGAAATACAAGCTGGAGCATCCTGGCTATCCACTGAATAGCGAGGCGGATGACTTCGGCATGACCTTCGAGGGTCCACATAACCGTGGCTACTTCTCATCCAACAGAAGGGATGGCAGGGGCTACGACCACATCTACTCCTTTGAAAATCCAGAGGTGGTTACCACCATCAAGGGTTGGGTGTATGAGATGGGCGGTTACGAACTGCCTGCCGCCCAGGTGATGGTAGTGGGCAACGACGGTACCTATAAAAAACTATCCGTAAGGGGCGATGGTTCCTTTACTATGGTCATCAATCCCAAGGTGGATTACCTGCTGATGGCATCGTGCAAGGGATTCCTGAATCATAAGGAAGAACTGCGTGTAGACACGGTGAAGGAAAGCAAGGAGTATGTGCTCCAGTTTCCACTCGCCTCCATCTCAGCCCCTGTGCTCATCGACAACATCTTCTATGATTTCGACAAGGCTACGCTCACCCCAGCCTCAACCAAGGCGCTGGACGAACTGGTAACCCTCTTGAAGGAGAACCCGAACGTGACGATAGAGCTGAGCGCCCACTGCGACTATAAGGGCAACAACGAATACAACAAGCACTTGTCGCAGCGCAGAGCCCAGAGTGTGGTAGACTATCTGATACAGCACGGCATAGAGAAGGAGCGCCTCACACCAGTGGGTTATGGCAAGGAGCGTCCGAAGACCATCCGCAAGAAGTTGACCGAGAAGTATCCTTGGCTCAAGGAGGGCGATGTGCTCACCGAGGAATTTATCTTGAAGCAGACCAAGGAGCATCAGGAGGTATGCAATCAGCTGAACCGCAGAACCGAGTTTATCGTCCTTCGCACCACCTACAATATGTTTGATGAGAAGGGCAATCTGAAGAATCCTCCGAAGCCTAGGAAGCAGGAGGCTCCTGAGGAAGGAGATGAAATCGAATTCGAATTCTAAATGGATCAAATGCCCTTAGCATCCAAGGCTTTATTATATCCCCAAACAAGAGCTATAACGAGGCAACCCGCCAATGCCATCCAGAGATTCTGGGAATGGCAGAGCGTATCCACCGCATGGGTAAGGGCACGAGAACCCGACATGAGGATATCTATCTTCATGGAGAAGAGGAAGCCCTGTATCTGCTCCCATCCCTGACATACCACGGCTGCTATCAAGCCAATAGCCACGCATACCAGCGTCCATACATGCTCCATGCGGCGGCGCATGACGGCAGCCTTCTCTGCCTCGGTAGATGGCAAGGCAGCCATCACTCGGTCGGAGAATCCACCATCAGGAAGTTCTGTCTGGCAATCGGCAAAGAATGATTGCAGCAATTGCTCATCATCTTGTGCCAACATTGTCTGATTCATCTTATTATCTTCGGTCATAACCATTTTGTTTTAAGTAACTTGCAAGTTTTGTTTTTCCACGGGAGAGGTGCGACTTGATGGTGCCTTGCGCCATTCCCGTCACCCCAGCAATCTTATCTATAGAGAGTCCATCCATCAGCTGTAGCGTGATGCATGTTCGTTCGTTATCGCTCAATATCTTGAGGGCATTGAGCAAGTCCATCTTCAATCCAGCATTTCCGCCCTGCGCATCTTGACGAGCCACGGCAGGCTGGTCGATGTCTTGCGTCACCTTGTGGCTGCGGATATAGTCGTACCACACATTGTAGGCGATGCGGTAGAGCCAAGTGGAGAACTGTGATACACCCTTGAAGCTAGCCAGGTGGGTGTATGCTTTGACAAAGGTATCCTGAGCCAAGTCGTCACTCAGCTGACTATCCCCCAACGTCTGTCGCAGGAAGAATCCACGAATGGGTGATTGATACTTCTTGACCAGCAAGTCGAATGACTTGCGATCTTGAAGCATCACCACCTTCGTGACGAGAGAGATATCGGATAACTTTTCCACTTTATTTATTAACTAATAATTTAAACATTGCGCTTATTCCACCATTGCTTGATGACAGGAAGCGAGCCTATCACCGTCTGTCCGATGCCATAGAATATGATCAAGGCACCGATGCCAGCCAAGAAGTCAGCACCCCAGAAGGCGAACATGGCACACAAGCCAGCACCGAGGAAGGCATTTCTCAAGCCTCGCTTCACCAGATACTCATTGCTCTGCTTATCTATCGGGCGTTGACTCTCCGGTACATTGATACCCTTCTCCATCGCCATCTCAGCCAACTTGATGCGGTCGTTGTGGCGGCGCATCAGATAGCGAACAATCAAGAAGATGGCTATCAGCGGAGCAAAGATAAAGAGCAATCCAAGGATGGAGAAGAGAATGATAAAGAATATCAAAGCACCCTTACCAAAGACGGAACCCAAGAAATCGAATGGGTCATCGTAATTGCCCAAGCTATATTTGGAATGATAAGTAGGAGCACTTTCATCTTCATAATCATTGGCAGCAGCCGTATCATTGCTGGTTGTATCGGAGTAAGCCTCCAGAGCCTCATCGTCAGCATCCTTCTCTTGCTTGTCCACCTGTTCGGTAGCAGGATGATAACGATGCTTTGGGGCAGAAGATGCCAAAGACACTTGGGTAACTCCCATGCTCATGACGAGCGCCAATGCTAATATTGTTTTCTTCATATCTATCAATATTTTATTGTTTTACACTGTTGTTTTATTAAATTTTCTATGTCTTAGACGCATCTCTTGCCATTTTAGTTGCAAAGAAACAAAATTTTTCTTATATTTGCAAAGGATTTCCAAAAGACTTGCAAAGAATTTTGAAAGTTTTAGGATCTACACCTTATTATATATATAAACAAAAAAGTAGATTATGGCTTTACCAGAAGAATTCAAGACATATACTCGCCAATTGATGGGCGACGACCTGTATGAGCAGTTGGAACGAGGTCTTACCGAGGACGAGGTGCCTGTGAGCATTCGTCTGAACCCCTTTAAGTACAAGGAGTGGTTGAAGGCTGAAGACACGTCGATACCTTGGTGTGCCAAGACGGGACGCTATCTGAACACCCGCCCTAGTTTCACCTTCGACCCATGGTTGCATGCAGGCATATATTACGTGCAGGAAGCATCATCTATGTTTGTGAACCTAGCCATCGAGCAACTGGTGCATGAACCCGTGATGATGCTCGACCTCTGCGCTGCACCGGGCGGCAAGTCAACGGCTGTGAGAGCCGCCTTGCCTAATGGGAGTTTGCTCTTTAGCAACGAACCGATGCGCACCCGTTCGCAGATTCTAGCCGAGAACATCCAGAAGTTTGGTCATCCCGACGTGATTGTGACCAACAATTATCCTCGTGACTATAAGAAGTCGAAATTGCAGTTCGACGTCATCCTTGCCGATGTGCCTTGCTCAGGTGAGGGCATGTTTCGCAAGGACGAGGGAGCCATCAAGGAATGGAGCCCACAGAATGTGGAAAACTGCTGGAAGTTACAGCGAGAAATCGTGAGCGACATCTGGAGTTGTCTGAAGCCAGGCGGCATCCTCATCTATTCCACCTGCACCTTCAATGCCCACGAGGACGAGGAGAATGCGGAATGGATAGCCGAGGAACTGGGAGCCGACTTCATCCAGCTCGACATCTCGGAAAACTGGAACATCACGGGCAATCTCATCGACAAAGATGCCGAGGGCAATCTGATAGGCAATGCCGAGCACCCCGTATATCGCTTTATCCCTGGCAAGACGCAAGGCGAAGGCCTCTTCCTCTGCGCATTGAGAAAGCACGGTGAGGATAAAGCCATCACGGTAGCGATGGATAGCTATAAGACTCAGAAAGAGAAAAAGATCAAGAAGACAAAGGGCAAAAAGGGAGGCAAGGAGGAAGTATTTACATGGATACCTGGCAACTGGTTGCTCGGCATAGGAGATACGCCCGATGAAGAGAAACTCGGCATGGGGTATGATTATATCAAGAATGACGAGGATCTTTATGCCATTCCGAACCGATGGGCTGCTACCTATCGCAAGGCAAAGGAGAGCCTGAAGGTGATTCATGCAGGCATCAAACTAGGCACCGACAAGGGCAAGGGACTCATCCCAGACCAAAGTCTCGCCCTCTCCATCATGCTCTATCAAGCTGCTTTCAACAGAGTGGAGTTATCCTATGAGGATGCCATCCGCTACCTACGCAAGGAAGCAGTGAATCTGCCAGAGGATACACCAAAGGGCTATGTGCTGGTAACCTATCGCCAAGTGCCATTGGGATGGGAGAAGAATATCGGCAATAGAGCTAACAACCTCTATCCACAAGAGTGGAAAATCAAGAGTACACACGTACCAGAAGAAGAGTGGGTAATAAAAAATTAGGCACGGATTACACGGATTTTTATGATTAGCATCATCGCATGTATATCAAGGAATAGGGCAATTGGGTATCAGAACCAATTGCTCTATCATATCAAGAGCGACATGGCTCGATTTAAGAAACTCACGATGGGGCATACTATCATCATGGGGCGCAAGACATTTGAGTCATTGCCCCATGGTGCATTGCCTCATCGCCATAACGTGGTGGTATCGCAAAGCCAGAAAGAGATACTGGGATGCCAGGTGGTTGGGGATTTAGAGGAAGCCATCAAGACCATCCAAGCAAGCACGCATCCAGCTGATGAGGTTTTTATCATTGGCGGCGAAAGCATCTATCGCCAAGCCCTGCCCTACGCCTCACATCTCTATCTCACCATCGTGGAAGATGAGGCTGAGCAAGCCGATGCCTTCTTCCCAGAGATAGACCTTCAGGAATGGCGAGTGACAGAAAAAGAAATAAGGAATGAAAATGGACTTGCATTCTCATTCCTCACATATCAAAGGTTTTAATAATATTCACTTTTCAAAGGGGGCAGAATCATTATTCTTCTGACTCTTCCTCACCCTCCTCTGGCTCAGCAGACTTCAAGTCTACCAAAGGCAACTGGCGGTCGATGGCAGCATTGAATGAGATGATGGTCTCGCTGCGTGACAAGCCCAGAGGCTGCAACTTGTCGTGGATAACCTCCAGGAGGTGATGATTGTTGTAAGCATAGATCTTGATAAACATATCCATACCACCTGTGGTGTAATGACACTCAGTTACCTCAGGAATCTTCTTGAGTTCTTCGAGCACATGGTCGAAGTTCTCTGGATCCTTCAGGTAGAGTCCCACATAAGCACAAGTCTCATAGCCAATCTTCTCAGGGTCGATGATAAACTGAGACCCCTTGATGATGCCAAGGTTTGTAAGTTTAGCTACACGCTGATGAATGGCAGCACCGCTCACATTGCAAGCACGTGCTACTTCCAAGAAAGGAATACGGGCATCCTGAGAAATCAGCTTCAGAATCTGCCTATCTAATGAATCGATAATTTGTTTTGCCATATTTACTAAATATTTGGTTGCAAAGATAGCACAAATATTTTATAATATGAAACTTTTTACAAGAAAATAATAATAAATTAATATTATTTTTCCTTTTACTAGGTAAAAACAGCTATATTCAATGAAAAAATTGCTATTTTTCCGTTGCCGAATAACTAATCTTGAGTGCTTTTGCTTGTCGCAAAGCTTGCTTTACGTCTGTTATCGTACCCATCTTGGTGTCCTTGTCTGCCTTGATGGAAACGGTCATCAACTTCTGGTCTTCTGGCGACATTCGCTTCTTTTCGGCACTGATATAGTCCAGCACTTCGGGAGCGGTAGCAAACTTATCATTGAGTTGTATCTGCGAATCCTTGCCATACTTGCCCTGCAATTCCTTGGTTGGTTTGCCGATATAGATATGGCTCACGGCACTCTTCTTGGTGAGTCGGGTGAGATGCTTGCCCTGCGGCATACGGCATTCCACCTTCAAGGTAACCTGGCGCATGTGGGTAACAATCATGAAGAAGAAGAGAACAGAGAATATCAAGTCTGGCAGGGATGATGTATTCAGCCCTGGCACCTCGTGTGATTTCTTACGAAAGTTCATCATTGCTTGCCTCCTTTCTGACTATCGGTAGTTTCACCTATCTTCTTATCATCGCCCTGCTTCTCCTCAGCATTGGCATCGATACTCTTGTCTTCGTGAGCCATAGCATTGGCATACGATTCGGTGATGCGCTGTGGACAAACCTTGCGCACAGCATCTTTCTGGGCAGCAGAGAGGAGGGCATATTTCTTGCCAAACTTCTTCTGTGCCGTCTCATTACGGAGTTCATCGTAAGCCTCCATCAGTTGGTTTTGCATCTGGAAGTAGAGATCATAATCAGCATCCCTATCACTCACGATGGAGATGAGATGCTTAGCACCCAGGCGATGCACAAAGCGGATGGTCTCGTCCTTGAGCTGACTCACCTTCATGGGCTTGTCATTGACCAAGAGCGTATCGCCAGCCGTGAGATGGAGTGCCATCAAGGTACCCTTGTCAACCACCGACTCCTGACGCTCCTTCTTCTGAGGTTCGGGTGAAGGAAGTTGACGCAATAATCCCTTATCCACATCCATGGATGTGGTGACAAGGAAGAATATCAACAGCATAAACGAGATGTCGGCTGTCGAAGTAGTATTCAGTCCCGGGGTTTCGTGTCTATTCCTTCTAAATATCATAATCTGGTAAGTCCTTTTACCTTTTTACTTTTTTACCTTTCTAATATATCTTGTGGCACCAAAGATAACGGCACCCATACCTGCCAGTAACATCAAGAGCGATGTGATGACAAACATATCGGATAGTTTGAGCCAAAGCCAATCCGCATAATTCTCGCCATTGATGAGCATCGGGGCAGAGGAACCCAGTGCGAAGGTAAGCACCAAGAGGGCGAGCAAGCCTATCCAGGTGACGCGGAAGATGCGGCGCACAGGCACTCCATTGACCACCGCCTCAGAGCGAGAGCCACGGTAATCCTTCCACATGGAATAGATGGCCAAGCCGATGCCTCCCACCAAGAAGAGCCACATCAAGCCGATGAGCACATCGGTGAAGAGAGGCGCATTGAAGTCTGGATTCTCCTCGAAAGGCATGTCATAGCCCACCAAAAAGAACAAGCCGAAGACCAGTACGGCAAGCGCTATCAATATATAGAAAATGCGTTGCGATACCTGCTCGGCACTTTTATTCTTTGATTTTGAAAATTGAAATTTGAACATTGAAATTTATGATTTGTCTAAATGGCGCTAGCCTCTATAAACTATCAACTATAAACTCTTCTTTGCTTTGGCAATAATATCCATCAAGGTAACAGCCGACTCCTCCATTTGGCTGGTCAGATGCTCCACCTTAGAGATGATGTAATTATAGAATACCTGCAATATCAACGCTACGATGATACCAAAGATGGTAGTAATCAAAGCCACCTTCATACCCGAAGCCACGATGGTAGGGCTGATGTCGCCTGCCTGCTGAATCTGGTCGAACGCCATCACCATACCAATCACAGTACCCAAGAAACCGAGGGAAGGAGCCATAGCGATAAAAAGCTTGATCCAAGAGCAACCTTTTTCTAGATTGGCAGCCTGCACCGTGCCATATCCACTCACCGAGCGCTCGATGTCATCGAGATTCTCGGCCATGTGCATCAGTCCCTGATAGCAGATGGAAGCCACTGGACCACGAGTGTTGCGACAAAGCGTCTTGGCACCCTCCACATCACCCGCCTTCACCTTTTGGTCGATGTCGCTCATCAATTGCTTAGCATTGATTTCGGAGAGACTCAGATAGATGATACGCTCGATGCAGAAAGCAAGACCCACAATCAAGGCGATGGCAACGAGAGACATAAAGCCCGCATTACCCTCTATAAACTTCGTCTTAAGAGCTTGATGAAAACCCATGTTCTCCTCTTGCGCCATCATAGGCAGAGAACATGCAAACATGAAAACCAATATTGCGAAACGCGCAATAGCTGTATTCTTCTTCATATAATATACCTTATTATATATATAAAGCGGAAAGAGGGGGATTCGAACCCCCGAACCGGTTTTGCCGGTTACACGCTTTCCAGGCGTGCCTCTTCAGCCACTCGAGCACCTTTCCAGATTTCGGAATGCAAAAGTATTACTTTTTATCCGAAATGCCTAATCTTCCGCTATTTTTTAAATTTCTTTAAGGAGTTATCACTAGTTTTTGAGAACTTACCGAACTTGTAGATGGAAGATACCATCTTATTGTGGCAGATGGAAGATGCGTTGAACCGTCTGATTGGTTTGCTCAGCAAATTCCTCCTCGCTCACGCCATAAGCTTGCGCCAATGTCTTGAGCACTTCCACCACAAAGGCACTCTCATTTCTCTTGCCACGATAAGGCACGGGAGCCATGTAGGGGCTATCCGTCTCCAGCACGATGCGATCCATAGGGACAGCGGCTGGAAGGTCTTCTCTCAGATGGCTGCTCTTGAAGGTAGAGACACCTCCCACTCCGAGCACGAACTTATCAAAGCTGAGGAGTTCCTCAGCCTCTTTCTGATTGCCTGTGAAGCAATGGAACACACCGCCAGGCAGGTCTTTCTCGTATTGTCGGAGCAGATGCACCATTTCATTCTGTCCCTTTCGGCAGTGAATCATCAAGGGAAGTTGGGTCTCTACCGACCACTTCACTTGCTCCTCGAAAGCTACCAACTGCTCCTTCTCAAATTCTCGGCTCCAGTAGTAATCCAAGCCCACCTCCCCGATAGCGATATAATCGCTGCCTTGGGCATCCAAGATCTTGCAGATTTCAGCCAGCTGTTCCTTCCAATCTTCCTTTACCTCCTCTGGATGCAGTCCTATCATCGGATAGGCATAGCCAGGGTATTGCTTGCTCAGCTCCAATACCCCACGGGTAGTCTTGAGGTCGATGGCAGGCAGAAAGACCTTTTCTACTCCAGCTTTCTTGGCACGAGCGAAAGCCTCAGCTCTGTCCTCATCAAACTCCTCTGCATCGAGATGAGTATGCGTATCAATAATCATTTTAGTACTGTCGCTTCATCATTTTCTGAGCATACTGTGCGAGAACCTGCTTGCGCTCCTCGCTTACGCTGATGGCATCGAGATATTTCTTGCTCTGCTCAAAGTAATAAGCTATCTTCTCCTGCGCCAACTTGTCGATACCTATCTCATTATAGAGACGAGTTACGGCAGCCACTTTCTCAGTGCGGTCGAAATTCTTGGCATCTACCCATTTTTGCAGTTCGGCTCCCTGCTCAGCATTGGCATGATTGAATGCATTGATGAGCATGAAGGTTTTCTTGTTGGAAGTGATATCGCCACCGATAGCCTTGCCAAACACCTTGGTATCGCCATAAACGTCCAGATAATCATCCTGCAACTGGAAGGCTAAGCCTATCTGCTCACCAAACTTATAGAGATTGTCGGCATCCTCGGCAGAGGCATCAGCCAAGATGGCACCAATCTTCAAGGCACAAGCCAAGAGTACGCTGGTCTTGAGGCGAATCATCTCGATGTATTCCTCCTCCTTCACGTCATTGCGAGTCTCAAACTCCATGTCATACTGCTGTCCCTCGCCTATCTCCAGGGCTGTAGTGGTAAAGAGATTGAGCACCTGTGGCAGATGCTTTGCATCACACTGAGCCATGCGGTCGTAGGCTAGTACCAACATGCTATCGCCTGAAAGGATGGCGGTATTGGCATCCCACTTCTTGTGTACCGTCTCATGACCACGGCGCAAGTCGGCATTGTCCATCAAGTCATCATGAAGGAGGGTATAGTTGTGGTATGTCTCCAGGGCAATGGCATTCATGAGAATCTTCTCAGGGTTCTCCTGGAAGAGATTGTAGCTCATGAGCATGAGGCAAGGCCGAATGCGCTTGCCACCCATGGAGAGAACATACTTGATAGGCTCATAGAGCGAATATGGTTTGCGTTCGTATGGTAAGTTAGCCAAAAAGTCATTTACCATCGCCAAGATTTCTTCTGCTGTTTTCATTTTATATAGTGTTTAATGTTGAGTGTTTTATCATTCACTCTTAATTATAAATTATTAATTCTTAATTATAATTGGAACACGATAGGCACGGCTATCATGGTGCGGCACACCTTGTTCTTGTCCATGCCCGGTTTCCACTTCGGCATCATCTTCATCACGCGCAGAGCCTCATTGTCCAAGAGTGGGTCTACGGATGTGGATACCTTGGTGCTTGCCACACTGCCATCCTTATTGACGATGAAGCTTACCACCACCGTGCCCTGTATCTTCTGCTGCTTGGCAGATGCAGGATACTTCAGATTCTTGGTAAGCCAAGTCATGAAAGCCGACCAGCCACCGGGGAACTCAGGTATCTTCTGCACCACGGTAAACTTGATGGGAGCCTCAGCCAGCGCATCGGGATTGGTGTTATCCAACGCCGTCTCAGGTGCAGCCTCCTTCACATCTGCTCCGTCCACCACTCCCGTACCGTCACCTATTACCAGTTGACTGGTAGTGGTGCTAATCTTCTCGGGAGCCTGTTGGGGCTGTTGCTCGGCAGCCTTCACTTCCTGCGTGATGGCTTGTGAGGCTGGTGCCTTCGTCATCGCTTCGGCACTCACCATATCCTTCTGCTCAGGGGGAGTCTGCATCTCCAAGTCTTGCGCCAAGTCCTCCAGGGTCTGTTCACTGTCGTCATCTCCCATCGGGCTCTTGGAGTATTGAAGTCCTGCGAAGAGGATGGAGAAGGCAAGTAGCAAACCGATGAGGAAGAAGGTGACTCGCTTATCCTCCAACTGTGCATTGTTCGATTTCTTGATTTCCATTTTATCTACTTTGCAGCCCAAAACTGCAATATTTTATGTTCAATTTCGTTATTTCTTTAAAAAACGATGCAAATATACTTCTTATTATTGAAAAAAGCAGTATCTTTGCCAAAGAATTAGAAAAATTAAATGAAAAAACTTGCTTTTTCCATCCTATTGGCACTTTTTGCGACCGAAATGAGCGCTCAAGAGAGTCAAACGGGATATAATTTCCTCAGACTGCCCATGGGTGCGCACGCTGCTGCGCTCGGAGGCGATAACATCACCCTCATTGAGGATGATGAGGCTCTGATTTTCCATAATCCCGCCCTCCTCTCTTCGGTCAGCGACAAGACCATCAACCTCAACTACATGAACTACATGTCGGGGGTGAACATCGCTTCGGTTTCATTCAATCGCATCGTCAAGGAGAAAGCCTCTTGGGCGGTTTCGGCAGAATACATAGACTATGGCAAGATGAAGCAGACGGACGAGAACAACATCCAGATGGGTGAATTTTCAGCCAAGGACATCGCCCTGACGGGCTACTTCTCCTATATGCTGGGCGAAAGAATAGCGGGTGGTATCGCTGCCAAATTCATCACTTCTTACATTGGCGACTACAATTCCATCGCCGTGGGCGTGGACTTGGGACTCAACTATTATGACCCAGAGAGGGAATGGTCGGTCTCGGCAGTGGCTAAGAACCTGGGTGGACAACTCAAGGCATACGACGAGGAATATGAGAAGATGCCGATAGACCTGCAAGTGGGCGTGAGCAAGCGATTCGTCAATACCCCTTTTCGAGTATCAGCCACACTGGTGAACCTGAACCATTGGGACAGCGGACTGAAAAATCATGCCGTCATCGGTGCCGACTTGCTCCTTTCCGAGAGCATTTGGGTGGGCGCAGGCTATAACTTCCGCCGTGCCGACGAGATGAAAATCGTGAACAGCGATGATGCTGACAACAGCGATAATAGCGGTAGCAGCCATGGAGCCGGTTGGTCATTCGGTGGCGGTATCAACCTGGAGCGTTTCCATCTCAACATCGCCTATGGCAAGTATCATGTGAGCAGCAGTAGTTTGCTACTCAACGTTGGATACAAATTATAACAGATCATTTACACATTATATAATATATTGAAGAATATGAAGAAAATAACAATAGCAATAGATGGTTACTCATCATGTGGCAAGAGTACGATGGCTAAGGACTTAGCCAAGGAGATAGGTTACATTTATGTAGATACAGGTGCGATGTATCGCTCAGTTACCCTCTATGCCCTGCGCCACAATCTGATAGACGCTGAGGGCAAGGTGAAGGTAGCAGAACTGGAGAAGGAGATGCCTAACATCCACATCTCATTCAAGTTTAATCAGGACACGGGCCGCCCAGACTGCTATCTCAATGGCGAGTTGGTAGAGAAAGAGATTCGCTCCCTGGAGGTATCTAGCCACGTGAGTCCGATAGCAGCCGTAGGTTTTGTACGTGAAGCTTTGGTGAAGCAACAGCAGCAGATGGGCGAAGAGAAGGGCATCGTAATGGACGGTAGAGACATCGGCACCACCGTATTCCCTAACGCCGAGCTCAAAATCTTCGTAACAGCTAGTTCTGATGTCAGAGCACAGCGCCGCTACGACGAGTTGAAGGAGAAAGGTATGCCTGCCGATTACGACGACATCAAGAAGAATGTGGAGGAGCGCGACTATATCGACACCCATCGCGAGGTATCGCCACTGCGCAAGGCAGATGATGCCATCACACTCGACAATAGCGAGATGACAATTCCAGAGCAAAAACAATGGCTTTTGGAGCAAGTATTAAAAAAGATTAAAGCCTGATATTTAGGCGATAGAATATATCCTTTCGTTGAAAGGAATTTGGAAAAGAAATAGGAAATCTATAACTTTGCACACCAACTAGACTAGGTAGTAATGATATAGATTATAAATTTTGAGTTAATTACTGTTTTTTTGTAGGTGATAGGTCTTCGTGAGAAAACTTATCACCTGTTTTTGTTTTATTGCACTGGAGTTATTACAATAGACATTCATAATTATTAATTCTTCATTATAAATTCTCTGCATTCCTCCATCAACCATTTCGGCGTACTGGTGGCTCCACAGATACCTACGGTCTCAGCATTCTGAAGCCATTGCATATCTATCTCCTCGGCGCTTTCTATCTGATAGCTATTCGGATTTACGCTCTTGCACTCCTTGAATAGCACCTTGCCATTGCTGCTCTTTCTGCCACTCACAAAGAGAATGACATCATGCTTGCTGGCAAAGTTGGCAATATTCGGCATGCGGTTTGCCACCTGTCGGCAGATGGTATCGAAACTCTTGAAGGTGGCTCCCTCCACAATATGCTCCTGGCAATACTCGATGATGCGATGAAACTCATCCAGGCTCTTGGTGGTTTGGGAATAGAGGTAGATGTCCTTGGAGAAATCCAATTGTCCCAACTCTCTGAGACGCTCCACATCCTCAAACTTCTCCACCACGATAGCATAACTCTGCGTCTGTCCCACCAAGCCCAACACCTCGGCATGACCATTCTTACCAAAGATGACAATCTGCGCCTCAGGATTGCTAACATATTGCTTCTTGATACGCTTCTGCAACTGCAATACAACCGGACAAGTGGCATCAATAATCTCTATCTCGTTACGCTCGGCAAGAGCATAAGTCTCTGGTGGCTCACCATGCGCACGGAGCAAAACCTTTACGCCATGAAGTTCCTTCATCTCCTCATGGTCAATAGTGATAAGCCCTGCCTCATGCAGGCGTTCCACCTCCATACCGTTATGCACGATGTCGCCCAAGCAGTAAAGTTTACCGCCCTTAGCCAACTCTTCTTCAGCTTTCTTGATGGCAGTGGTTACGCCAAAGCAAAATCCACTGCCATTATCTATTTCTATCTGCACCTTATTCTAATTAAGAATTAATAATTAGCCTTCACCTTGATGGTTACCTTCGCATTGTCTGGATCATTGGTGATCATGAGCACACGAGGGTTCTTGGCTCTACTCTTCTTCAGGTCGGCAGCCACAGCTGTCACCTTCATCTTCACGGTCTCGCCCGGCTGAATCTTGCTCTTCTTCAACTGCACCTGCAAGCCCATGGTAAACATCTGCATGCTGCGGATATCGAGTTCCGACTTACCCTTGTTGGTGATGGCTATCTCACCCTTCAACTTCTTCTTGCCATTGAAACTACCGAGATCCAAAGTAGTGGTAGACATCTCCATCTTTGGTCCCATCGCCTTCTTGGCAGGGGTAATGTTATCGAAGTCTGGCAGGAGCACAGCCGACACCACGATTTCCTTCTCAGGGGCTATCTTATCGCCAGGGCGATCACCCAGATAGACGGAAGTCTGGTTCAATCCGAAGTCACGCAGTTTCTTGGAATCCAAGACAAAGCTGATTTCTGCTGCATGATGAGGAGCCACCTTGGATGGAGATACCACGGCATGGAGATAGTTAGGCAGATGCATCACCACGGGTTCCATCATCTGGTCGGTAGGATTGAAGATGTGGATGCGCTGCACAGGACGGTCGCCACGGTTCACGTCATCAAACTCCACCTCCTGGGCATCAGCCTTCAACTCGCCCAACATCTGGTCGTAATTGCCAGCAAAGTTGACGATATTATCCACCACCCTACCTCGCATGGAGAGGATGAATGGCTCTTCTGATGCATTGCTGTAGATGCACAATTGCTTATAGAAAGTGCCCATCTGCTTGGCATCATAAGCCACCTTCACCACAAAGTTCTCGCCTGCGTCAATGCTCTTCTTTGGATATTCCACTGATGTGCAACCACAACTCTTCAATACATTTTTGATGATGAGCGGCTTGTTGCCCTCATTCTTCATCTGAAACTCAGCCGTTACGGGATGGCGGAATACCACTTGTCCGCAGTCCACCACCTCGTGCTGGGTAGTTATCTTTTGTGCCGATGCCGAAATCGCCAATAGCGATGAGAGCATCAAGATGTTCATTCGTTTCATCATAATATTTAATTTATAGTTATTTTATATCCTTCTGTACGTCCACCAAACTCTGGGCTGTAGGTACACTCCACGGTGCAAGAGCCAGAGCGATAGTCGCCCTCACGATCCACGTAATATTCCATTTCTATCACGTGTTTACCTTTAGATAAACGCTCGAAATAGAAATTTGTTGTATTGTCTCTTGGTGAAACATAGCAACCCAAGCCCCACTGATAACCGCTTATCTGTCCTACAGGCTCCAGGCAAGCAGCACGCTTGTCCACTACTTTCACGAAGTCGTAGTCGCGATCAGCATTCAAGGTGATGGTTACCTTTACCCTATCACCTACCTTTGCCTTGGAAGCCACCTTGCGGCTTATCTTGATGCCCGACTCCGAAGATGCAATCTCGCTGATAGGCTGTTTGAACTCAGCATAGACGGCACCCCAACTGGTGTAATCGCTCTTCTTGTCGATAGTCAAGTGGGATGCGTTCTTGCCCTTCTGCTCGCTCTTCACATAGCCCAGTGTGGTAGAATTCTTTGGCATTGGAATCTGTTTGCCATCCAGTTTGATAACGGCATTCTCAGCCTTACGGGTAAAGTTTTGCTTGTTGCCATTCATAAAGGCAAAGACGGCATCCACGGTGTTTACTGGAGTATTCCAAGCCTGGGTGCGCTTGCTCATTAAGAGCCAACGCTGCATCTCCTCGATGGTTTGCTTGTTGCCATTCAACTGCTGCAAAGCCTCAATGGCAGCCACCTCTGTAGGAATCTTATAGTTTCGCCAACTGTAGTAAGCCTTGCGGGTATCATAATATCTTCCCATCTCCTCACGATAAACGGAATATTCCTCGATGCTCTTCAAGTAGTCAGCTGCCGTTTTCTCATCATAGTTTTTGGCAAGTACAACGGCTGCCTTTGCCTTACCGTAAATCGTCAAAGAGCTTGTCATCTTCTTCAGTTTTCCAAGAAGATAATGCACATCTTCTAGAGCAGAACCATCGAGTCTTGTAAAGTTCATCGTGATGATATAGAGATAATGCAGTGCTTGCTCGCTAGGAGTAGCCTCATACTTTTTATTCTCCTGTTCACGCTTCTTCATCTCCTGCACCTCTCTTGCTGTCTGCTGACGCAGATAGGTGATGGCAGATGAGAGCATCTTAGAGGTAGAAGACTGTTTGCCCACGATGGCATTGAGACGAACCATCATCTCAGCCACCTCTGTGGTTACATATCGACTGCCACCCATGCCCTTCCACCAAGAGAAGGAGCCATCGGCATTCTGAAGTTTCTTCAGTAGATTGATGTACTTGTCAATTTCCACCTTCAAGGTATCAGACTGGATATGGCGACTGATGCTGTTGGCATATACCGCAGCCATCAGTGAGATGGCATCTTCCTCGGTTGGGTTGCTGACAGCAGGCAGAGCCTTCATCATCAACCAGCTAGGATTATTGGTATACTCTACCGTTACCTTGGTATCCTTGTCAGCCTTCACCTGCTTGCCATTCTTATTGAGGAAGAGCTGGGTCAGGTCGAAGTCCTTCTTGCCAGCCTCATGCAGGGTGATAGGCAGGGTATTCACTACCAATTCCTTGTCGCTCAGCACAGGCAGATAGTGCTGTTCACCATCGCTGTAACCATTACCGGCAACCACCACCTTATTAATATAAGTACCCTCCTTGAGGTTTTGTACATCAAAGCTAAGGGTTGTCGTACCCTCTGCATCGATGTTATATTTCTGTTCTTTCTGCCAAACCACCTTGTTGGTTTCTGGGTCGATGATCTGCATACGGGCATTGCCACTCACCTTCTTGCCAGAGGTATTGAAAACCTTAGCCACGAGCACCGCCTTGTCGCCCTCACGGAGGAAGCGAGGCAAGTTAGGTTGTACCATGACTGTCTTCTTAGCCACGACCTCATCCACCAACATACCATTGCGCATCTCCTTGTCGTGCGCCAAACCCATAAACTTCCATGTGGTCAGGCTCTCTGGCAGGGTGAACTTCAAGCTCACATTGCCCTTGGCATCACTCTCCAAGGCAGGATAGAAGAATGCCGTCTCGCTCAGGTTCTCACGCAGCTGCACTTGATCCAAAGCAGCAGAGGCATCACTTGCCGAAGCACCACTTCCATAAGAGGCTGCACCGTCCATTGGAGCAGCGCTTATAGTAGCCGCTGTTTCCATCGTGCGGTCCATAGCAGCCATCTTTGGCGCATAGCCTCTAATCCTGACGACCTTACTATCTTTCTTTATAACAGGTGCTGTTGCCCTTGCAACTTCTGGAACAACAGCATTCTCATACAAGTCAAAACTCTTAAATTGTCCCATGTTGCTGAAATACATAGAAGAGAATCTATCTACCTCCAGTTCGTTTGACTCATAATACTTCGTAGGATAGGTAGCCGTCAAAGACATAAACTTCTGTGGCGTACACCACTTCCAATAACAATCTGGCAGCATTTGGAAGAGACCGACGTACATCTGCCAGGTATGCTTCATCAACTGGTCGAGCGACTTATCATAAAGCACGCTCATCAGCTGCGCCTTAGCTGGCTTACCATCAGGGGTAGTAAGAGTCAGCGTCCATTCCTCCTTTTGTCCAGGAGTTAATCGGTTGCGGAAACTCTTCCATGCCACGTTCAGTTTCTTTTCAGGCAAAGGACGAGCGATACGCATGCTATTGCTATAGCATCTGCCTTCCTTCACAAAACTATAATTGATGACGATGCCCGAAACATATTCAGGCTTATAGGTGAAAGGCAGGGTGATGATGCTGTCGCCTATCTCCCACGCACCCTTTTCGAGCAATTTATTTCCTGCTATGATGGAGTATACGATATGCACGCCATTCTCAGAAGAGCCTACCTGTACATAGACAGGACCACCATCCTGAGGGAACTGTTTTGCCGTCTGATAACTCCAGTGGATGGTCTTCTCCATCGGATGGGGATCAGTCATACTGAAAACGACAAAATTCTGCTGCAAGGTATCTTTTTCGCAGATAGCCTCTAGATGATGCACGCCCGAAACCAATTTAGGCAGATTGACAGCCGTATTGCTTTCTGTCGCTGTCCATTCGCCTTGGTCGATGCGATAACGCAACTGGCTGGCTATCTCCATACCGCTGGCATTGCAATAAGAGAAGGTTACCTGCTTCAGGCTATCAGCCTCGATGCGCTGAGGCATATCGCAGCTGAACGCAGTTGCCTTGGTGCCAAGTGGCAAACTCATCTCACCGGCATGACTCTCACCGCTCACATCGGTAACGGTAGCCTCCACATCAAAGCTATAGAAGCGAGCCTTGCGCATAAAGTCAGCCATTGCCCCAGCGTCATGTGATGCAACGGCAGGCTCCAATGGTATCTCCACATCAAAGGTACCATCCTCTCTTGTGGTAGCCTCGCCTCTCATCACCACTTCGGTAGTAGCCTCATCGTTCCACCACCAGAGCGAGTTTCTGCGAGTTACCTTGTAGCTAGCCTTGGCTCCCTGCACTGGTACACCGGCATAGGTCTTGGCAGAAGCCTTTACCACTACGGTATCGCCCCAAGTATATCGTTCGTTTACCTTCGGGAAACTTACCTCGAAGGTTGGACGCTTGTATTCCTCTACTTGGAAATCCGTGCCAGCTCTCAAGTCCTTGTCACCAGAGAGCCCTATGTAATAACGGCCTGTTGACGCATTCTTTGGCAATTCAAAGTCAGCAGCCACAGTACCATACGCATCCGTTTTTCCTTTCTGTGTAGCTACAATCTCCCACTTATCATTCTTCAATTCCAGCTTCACGTCTGCATTAGGCAGTGACTTTGCGTCCAATCCTTTTTGGGAAACATAGCTTACTGCCGTAACATGCACCGTCTGCCCTGGCCGATAGATGGCACGATCGGTATAGACATTTGCTCCCGGCTTGTCATCCTTGAGTTCATAATAGCGAGTACGATTCAGGTAAACGTATTCCGCTGGAAGATACTTGTCGGTAGCGGTAGATATGAGTACATCGCCATCCACATTCTTATATCTTGCCTCACCGTTCTCATCAGTGGTGAGTCGGGCATGCACAATACGCTTGTCCTTGCCCGTCTTGGCGTCATACCGAGTGTCGGAGAGCACAATCTTAGCCCCTGCCATTGGCTGACCTGTAGTGGCACTTACCACTACATAGCGATGGCTGTCGTCGGGCAATTGCTGCGCCATCATTGCCAAATCGCTCACATAGAAGAGTCGGCGATCTGGCTTCATATCAGCATTGTCAGATGTCATCTCCACCAAGTAGGCGCCCAGTGGCAAACCTGGAATCTCCACGCTATCTGTCACTTCCTCATAGTTAGGATGACCATAGAATGGGATAGTGTAATCCTTCTGATGCAAGGCTGAAGTCTTCTTCATGAGCATCTTGTAGGTGGCATCATCAATGACATCGTAATCATGATCGGCAGTAATATCGAGGCGAGAGATGCTCAGTTTGACACTTTGCAGATTTCTCACCTTCACCTTGATCCATTGTTTCTGTCCAGGTCGAGCCACTACCAGCATCGGATAAACAGAGAATCGTGGCTCCGTGAGCTTCTTCTGGGCATTGCGAAGCACATTCATTCTAGACCATCCGCCCCACTTGTTTAGGGCATAGTTGATATAGTTGATTTTATCCAATGGCTTGGCATCGGTGGCACCCTCCATAAATCGATAGTGCTCCACGGCAAGTTCACCTGCCTCGGGAATGTCTTGGTATACATGGATGAGCGAGTCGATGGTATTGAGATACTTCGACTTTCTCACCTCTTTTCTGTCCTCCTCACGGTCCTTCTGGGTTATCTCGTATGCACAGAGGCATGCAGCCCCACGGTTGCCCACCTTATTATAATAAGCATGCATCAGCTGGTAAGCCTCCTTGGTATCAGCCTCGAAACCTATCAGATGCAGCAAGTCATTATTAAAAGAACTACCATCCATACCTTTCAAAGTAAGGGGCCCGTATTCAGTAGATGTATGCTGGGCAAGAAGCTCGGGGTGAGCCAGTGCCTTTTGGAAATACACGACAACATCTTCTTCTCCCAATTGGGCACGGTGCAACTTGCCTAATGCCGCATAGCGAACAGCTTGCAGCACAGGGTCCTTTTCTTGTGTAGCCTGTTTCTCCAAGCGTTGGATATTCACGGTGATGGAATCCTCCGAGATTTCCCCCCAGAGCACAGCCTGCCTCATCTCAGCAGCCAAAAGCTGTCCATAGTCTTTCCCTACGGATGCCTTCTTGGCTATCTTCTGCAAGACGGCAATCTCGCTCTTAGGCAAGTCTTTCTGCTGCATGGCTGCGGCTTGCTTCCACAAGTTATCGTATGTCTGCCCCATCGTTTGCATCATGGCAAAGAGGGCTAAAAGAAGTGTCAGAATGTTTCTTTTCATAACCCAAGTGTATGTTTTGTTAATCACTAGATGTTAAACATCAAACTTTTCATTGCAAAAATACAAAAAATATCAGTATTCTAACCATAAAACGGAAACTTTTTGCTATCTTTGCACCAAAATCATTTAAAAAACTAAATAATATTACAATGACAGAGAAAAAGTATGGTCATTTCGATGACGCCAATCGCGAGTACGTGATTACCGACCCTAAGACCCCATGGCCTTGGATCAACTATTTGGGTAACGAGGATTTCTTCTCGCTCATCTCTAACACAGCAGGTGGCTATTCTTTCTACAAGGATGCCAAGTTCCGTCGTATCACACGCTACCGTTACAATGGCGTGCCTATGGACAATGGCGGTCGCTACTTCTATATCAAGGATGGCGATACCGTATGGAATCCAGGTTGGAAGCCTTGCAAGACTCCACTCGACTCTTACGAGTGCCGCCACGGTATGAACTATACCCGCATCACGGGCTCCAAGAATGGCGTAGAGGCCAGCGTGCTCTTCTTTGTACCTCTCCACACTTGGGCTGAGGTGCAGAAGATGACCCTCAAGAACAACACCCAGGAGGTAAAGACCCTCAAGGTGTTCTCACTGGCTGAGTGGTGTCTCTGGAATGCCGCTACCGACATGGAGAACTTCCAGCGCAACTTCTCTACCGGTGAGGTGGAGATAGAGGGCAGCACCATCTATCACAAGACCGAGTATCGTGAGCGTCGCAATCACTATGCTTTCTATACTGTCAATACGGAGATACAGGGCTATGATACCGACCGTGAAACCTTCGTGGGCCTCTACAATGAGTTCTCTGAGCCAGAGGCTGTGATGGAAGGCAAGCCACGCAATAGCTTTGCCCATGGTTGGAGCCCTATCGCCTCTCACTATATCGAGGTAACCCTCCAGCCAGGAGAGAGCCGCGACCTCATCTTCCTCTTGGGATATGTGGAGAATGAGCAGGACAAGAAGTTTGTGGCCAAGAAGGTGATCAACAAGGAGAAGGCTCACGAGCTCATCGCCAAGTTTGATACTACCGAGAAGGTTGATGCAGCCTTTTCCGAGCTCAATAAGTACTGGGACAACCTCTTGAATATCTTCACCGTGAAGAGTGGCAACGACAAGCTGGACCGCATGGTCAACACCTGGAACCAGTATCAGTGTATGATTACCTTCTGTATGTCTCGTTCAGCCAGCTTCTTCGAGAGCGGCATCGGTCGAGGCATGGGCTTCCGTGATTCCAACCAGGACCTCGTGGGCTTCGTACATCAGATACCAGAGCGTGCTCGCCAGCGCATCATCGACATCGCCAGCACCCAGTTCCCTGACGGTGGATGCTATCATCAGTATCAGCCTCTCACCAAGCGAGGCAACAACGACATCGGTGGTGGTTTCAACGACGACCCATGCTGGCTCATCTTCGGTACCGTGGCATATATCAAGGAGACAGGCGATTTCTCTATCCTCGACGAGCAGGTGCCTTTCGATAACCAGCCAGGCAGCGAGGTAAGCCTCTTCGAGCACTTGAAGATTTCGATGAACCACGTCATCAACAACCTCGGTCCTCACAAGTTGCCACTCATCGGTAGAGCCGACTGGAACGACTGCCTCAACCTCAACTGCTTCTCTTGGGATCCAAACGAGAGTTTCCAGACCACAGAGAACAAAGGCGAAGGTTCTAAGGCAGAGAGCCTAATGATTGCAGGTCTCTTCGTGGTAACAGGCAAGGACTATGTGGCATTATGCCGTCAGCTCGCCAAGAACACAGGCAAGGCAGAGTACACTGCCGAGGCAGAGCGCATGCAGAAGGCAGTGGACGAGATGAGCGATGCTGTGAAGCAGCATGGTTGGGATGGCGAATGGTTCCTCCGTGCCTACGACTTCTTCGGCAACAAGATAGGTAGCGATGAGAATGAGGAAGGCAAGATCTTCATCGAGAGCCAGGGATGGTGTACCATGGCAGGCATCGGTTTGGAGGAAGGCCTCTGCGCCAAGGCTTTGGATAGCGCCAAGGAGCGCTTGGAGTGCGAGCATGGCATGGTGCTCAACAACCCAGCCTATACCACCTATCATGTAGAGATGGGTGAGATTTCCTCTTATCCAGAGGGCTACAAGGAGAATGCCGGCATTTTCTGCCACAACAATCCTTGGGTCATCATCGGCGAGACCGTAGCCGGACGTGGCAATGACGCTTGGAAGCACTACACCAAGATTTTGCCTAGCTACGTAGAGGAGAAGTACCAGACCCTGCATAAGGTAGAGCCTTACGTAAACTGCCAGATGGTGGCAGGCAAGGATGCAGCCAAGCCAGGTGAGGGCAAGAACTCATGGCTTACCGGTACAGCCGCTTGGATGTGGTATACCGTCAGCGAGTTCATCCTCGGTATCAAGCCAGACTATGAGGGCTTGCTCATCGACCCTTGTCTGCCAAGCACCGCCAAGGAGTATGAGGTAACCCGCAAGTTCCGTGATGGCGAATACCACATCATCGTGAAGAACCCAGAGGGCAAGGAGAAGGGCATTAAGCAGATCACCGTGGATGGCAATGCCATCGAGGGCTGCGTCATCCCATGCGCCGAGGGCAAGCACGAGGTTATCGTGGAGATGTAATTATTCTGTAGATTATTCATTCATCATAAAATATGAAGAAACTCTTATATGTTGTGGCGACCTTGGTCGCCACAACTTTTATTACAACGACCAGCAGCTGCCGTTTCGCCCCCGACCAGAATGATGGCGACACCGTGGCAGCCAGCGAGTTTGAGCCCGTAGACACCACCGCCCAGCATGCCCAGAAGGTAGCCCAGAAAGACTCCCTCCAGAAGAGCATCGTAGATAGCGTGGGCATCTACTATGTGGGCAGTGGTTCCACCAAAGACCGTCTCCAGCTCCTCTCCTACCCATCCCGCCGCGACACTCTGGAGTATGGCAAGACTCGCCATGTCAAGGTAAAAGGCAGCGCCGACATCAATCACGTGGTCAGAGTCCAGTTCTACCTCCTCAATGGCAAGGATTCGCTCGTGAAGTACGTGGAAGAGGTAGTGAAAGAGTAAAAGATTAGTTGCTCAATTGAAATGCTGGAACTCTCCTAACCCATTGGGCAAGGAGAAATGCTGGAGGGCAGGTTTGTTACCAGCCCAATGAGGTGGATTGTTTTTATGATGGGCATTCTTGCCTATTGGGCAGGTAACAAACCTGCCCTCCCAGATTACTTGCTTAATACCTACTTGAGATACTGCTGCAGCGACTTCTTGCTGAGCGGAATGCGGAACTCACCGCAGGCGTGAGGGGCTATCTCGTCGGTCTGATAAATGAAGGTAATAGTATCGGGCTGAACGAGGAAGTTGCCTGTGAGATAGGGTTTCTCGCCAAAGAACAGCATGTCCTTGAGATTGGCGGCTTCCGAGCCCAGCGACTTCACGATGCCCTGATATACCATATCCGTAACGGGCTTTTCGCCTTCTGGCCTGAGGAGGCCCTGCTTATCGAGCTGCTTGCCTGTATGGATGTCGAAATTGCGAACCACGCTGATGCTGCTGCCATGGGCTCCTCCCATATATACATAGCCTGACACTAGGTAATTGGCTAGGCTATCCTGCTGATTCTGGTCTACCTGCGATGTAAGCTCATAAGAGTAAGAGAAGGTAGGAAACAGCTCCACGCCCTGCTTTTTCATCCCATTGACGTCGGCAAGATAGCCTGCCAGGAAGTTCTTGGCGTATGCATGCACTTGCTGGGCGGCGGTCATACCCTTAGTATCCTGAGGCATATACTCGGGCATGAAGATACCAGATTGCAAGATGGAGTCATTGACGGCATCAGCACCTGGACCCTTGGCTAGCATCAACTGGATATGAACCGTGCCTCGCAGGGTATCCTTTCCACTAACGATGGTGGTGGCGGTATCCACCAAGATGCTATCAAAACTGAGCAGCTCGGTGGCTGTCTCTGCAGCCTGAAACTCTGCCTCTGCCTGCACACTCTTGACTCCCTTGCTGCCGCAAGATGCCATCATCATCATTCCTAGACCTAGAGCCATGGCTCCTAAAGATATTCTTTTCATATTCATTTCCTTTCCTTTTTATTCTATATATACATACTTCGTATAGCCTGGATTTTGCTTCAGATGCTTATTGAGATCCCTGCACTTCTGAGGGATTGGGAAGACGGTGGTATAGCCCGACTCCTCTCCATCGAGGGGCTCTCGGAGATCATAGGCTCCCGTGAACTTGCCAAAGCGGATGAGGTCTTGGCGGCGCCAACCCTCCCATACCAGTTCCAAGAGGCGCTCCTCGAGGATATTGTCGAGGGTGGCTTCTCGGGCAGGCATCCCTACTCGGGCTCTAACGGCATTGAGTTCCTGGCTGCCGTCCTCGCCATTGCGCACCTTGGCCTCTGCCTTCATCAGCAGAGCATCGGCATAGCGGAAAAGCACGATGTCATTACTTGGCAACTTACCGTCCATATAGCTGGTGCGGTCCACCTCATACTTGCCCATGCGGGCTCCCGCCGTCTTGACGTATGGGCTATTGGTGAGGTTTTGCTTCACCTCAAATGGCTGATACTCCAGGGGCTTGCCATTGTCCATGATGAGCTGCTTATAGTCTATCTCCACAATACCTGCCACAAAATTTATCTTGCAGCGAGCATCCTCATCAGCCTCGCCATAGTGATTTGCCTTTATGGTGCTGATGGTGGCGCAGGTACCATTCTCGCTGCCCCATCCCAGGGCTCCTCCGTGGGTATAATGGTAAGAGCGGAAGAGATAGTGGAACTGATTGGTGTAGATATTCTTATCCATCGGGATGGTAAAAATATTCTCCCTAGACGACTCGTTATGGGTGGAGAAATTGAAGGCATAGTCATCCTCCAGGGCATAATCCTCCAAGGCTAGCTCGTCGCAATAGTGGATGCACGTTTGCCAAGCATCCATCTGCTTGCCATCTACCTTAAAGAAGATGTCCTTGCCGCTAGGACGATGGGCATAGCCCCCTGTCCAGTCATCGTAGGTATAAATCTCGGCATTGAGTGCCAACTTAGCCAGCAGGAAGTTTGCCACAGGGCGGGTTATCTTGCCATAATACTTGCCCTCCTTGTTGCTATGATCTTCTGGCAGGAAAGGCAAAACATCTTGCAACTCACTGAAGATGAAGCGGAACACCTCGCTACGCTCCGACTGCCGAGGGAGCTCACTCCCATCTACTGTCTGCGTATAGGGTTGCTCCATCGTCGACAAGACTAGCGGCACCCTGCCAAACATATCCATCGCCTCATAATACATCAAGGCTCTAACCGCTCTCACCTCTGCCTTATACGACTTGGCTTCCCAATCTTCCAAAACTGGCGTGGAAGAGCCTACCGGTGAACGGGCATCGATGATATTGAGCGAGCGATTGCAGAGCACGATGACCTTGTAGATGTACTTCCAAGTGTCATAGAGCGGCTCATCATCGGCGGTCCACTTGTGCTGGTACATGGCATTCCAGAGACCGCCATCATACCAGTCGCCACCACGTATCGGGATGATAGCCTCATCGGTGGTGAGGGTGTTGTAGTCGTAGATGCCTCGGCAGGTGCCCTGTATGCCCTCGCTCTCATTGGCTCCACCTATATAATTATAGAGCGAGGCTACGGCATTGACATAGATGTCGGAAGCCGTGGAGTATATCTTGTCTTCTTCGAGCTGGTCCTTAGGATGCTCGTCCAGGCACGATGAGAGGGCTAGCACAGAGGCTGCCACTGCCAATAATATAGAATATCGTTTCATAAAAATCATCTTTTTAGAATTGTACACTCAGTCCGATGCTATAGGTGCGGAACACGGGATAGGTGCGCTTATCGTCGATGCCCATCGTGTTATTGACCACATAGCTATTGATCATCGGGGTCAGACCGCTATAGCTGGTGATGGTGGCTAGATTGTGAACGCTAGCCGACACTCGGAGCGACTGCACCACGCCCTTCTTGATGGGCACATCATAACCCAAGGTGAGATTCTCGAAGTTGAGATAGTCGCCCTTCTCCAGCCAATAGTCGCTCACATTCTGGTCCACGATGTTCTTCTCGGGGGCGCCCTTCATCACATTATAGTCGGGAAAGCTCGACATATTGGTGTATGCCAAGCCCGTGCCATTGAATATCTTATGACCGAAGGCACCGTTCATCTGGAGCGAGAGATACCAGTCGTGATAGCGGAAGGAGATGTTGGAACCCAGCGTTACCTTTGGCGTAGCCTGACCAGCTATGTATCGGTCGCCGCCATCGCTCAAGTCTACCGTTCCGTTATGATCCAGATCTTCGATGTCATAGCGATAGTGGCCATTTCCATCTTCCACGATGCCCTTGCAGTGAGGCAGATAGAACACGCCGAGCGGTTGGCCCACGATCTGATATACCACATTGTTGTAGCCACCATGCTGACCAGCTCCCGAGAGCCAACCCATCGCCGTAACATCGGCTGCCGACATCTGCATACCCTTATACTCGCCACTCAGGGAGAGGAGCTTGTTCTTCTGCCAAGCGAGGTTCATATTGATGTTGAGTTCCATATCCTTCTTGGCGATAGGCGTGATGGAGAAGCCTAGTTCCAAGCCCTGATTGCTCATGGAGCCGATGTTGGCAAGCAACTTGTCGAAGGCAAACGGAGGCACGGGCACATCGTAGGCATAGAGCATATCGGTGGTCTTGGAGTAATAATATTCTGCCGTGAGCACCAGACGGTTCTGCCACAAGCCCAGGTCCATGCCCACATTCCAGGTGGAGCGAGTCTCCCATTTGAGGTCGGGATTGTTGTTGCGGATGACGCCCAACGTCACGGTAGGCGAATTGTTGACGGATACGATGCCCGTCTGGCGCACCGTGTTCATCGTGGTATAGGAGGAGATGCCGCCCAGATTGCCCGAGCGTCCATAGCCAGCCTTGAGCTTGAGCATGGCGATGGGCTCCACCTGGCTGAGCCAAGCCTCCTGCTTCATATCCCAAGAGGCTGAGATGGATGGGAAGAAGCCCCAAGTATGATTATCAGCCACCATCGACGAACCATCGCCACGCATGGAGAGCGAGAGCTGATATCTGCCCATCAGGGTATAGTCTACATTGCCCATCACGGAGGCAAGCGAAGGGTCGGCATAGTCGCTGTCGGTGCCGCCAAAAGGTCGGGAGGCAGCGGCTCCTATATTGTTATAGTACATGTCATTGATGGTGATGCCCTTGGCCGAGGTCCAGAAGCCCGAACGGATATTCTTCTGATACTCTGCGCCCACCATCGCTCCCAGCGCATGGATGCCCCAGCTGCGATGATAATTGAGCGATACATTGGCTAGCCAGTCCTCACTCTTAAATTCGCCCCTATACAGATTGCCCTGCGCCCATACCCAGGTAGGGCAAAACTGATTGTTCTCATTCGAGGAATAGGAATAAGAGCCAAAGGCTGTGAGATACAGACGCTCAGAGAATGGCTTGGCGGTATCATCAGACAGCTTGCGGTCCAAGATGTCGTAAGAGAGCTTGAGATGCGCATTGAAGTTCATATTCTTGGTATCATTGCGCTCCTGGAGCAGTGCGGCAGGTGGATTGATCTGGGATGCCGCACCATTCTTCACATAGCTGCCATTCAGCCTATCGTATGGATAGGTAGGATTCATGGCATCGGCAGAATAAAAGAGCATCTGGCTGTCGAAGATGTCATTGTTCTTATAGGAAGACCCAAACACGCCGAAATCGCCCGTGAGCTTACCATCGAAAGCCTTCTGCGACACATCTATCTTAGCCACGAGATTGCGATAGCCCTTGGAACGAATGATGGTGTTATGGTCGATATAGCCGAAGGAGGCACGGTAATTGCTCAGCTGATTGCCTCCGCTGAAAGCCACATAGTGGTTTTGCACTAGGGCAGAGCGAGTCATCTCCTTGTGGAAGTCGGTGGCATATCCCTTGTCATTGTACTCCAGCCCATACTTCTGGGCAGCAGCCACATACTCGGCAGCACTGAGCATCTCCATGCTCTTGTACATCGCCTCGATGCCATAGTTACCCTCGTAGGATATCTGAAATCCCTTGCCCGTGCCCTTCTTGGTGGTAACCTGAATGACACCCGATGCTCCACGCGAACCATAGAGCGAAGTCTCGGAGGCATTCTTCAAGACGGTGAAACTCTCGATGTCGGCAGGATAGATGGTAGCAAGGGTAGCCACATCAGAAGTTACGCCATCAATGATGACGAGCGGGTCGTTGCCACCCATAATGGAGGTGGTGCCTCGCACACGCACACTATTGAGCATAGCCATACGGTCAAGACCGTTGGTGGTAACATTGACACCAGCCGTCTTGCCACTCAGGGCTTCCAAGGCATTGTCCTTGGCTCCCTGGGCATGCACTGTCATCGGCATCAGCAGCAGCATAGCGCAAGCCGAGTACCAGGATAGGTTTTTCTTCTGTTCCATCATATTCGATTCAAGTTTAGGTATGAATGGTTGATGATATACATTAATATTTGGGGGCAAAGATATAAAAAAAACTCATATCTCCCTAGGTTTTTGAGCAAAAAATGCGATATTTCGACGATATTTCTGCTTTTTATTTTGCTATGTCAGGGTTTTGCAGTAACTTTGCACTCGGTTAGCAGAGAGCTAACTAAGGGGTGCTACCGCCATTAGCGGATGCTGAGAACATACCCATAGAACCTGGACCGGGCAATGCTGGTTAGGAATTTTATCGGACTGATTCCCTATCCCCCTTGAGATAAACGATTGTAATTTAGGTAAATTTTAAAAAGCAATGAAAAGATTTAGCGGTATTGCGCTTAGCGTAGCGGCTTGCTCATTGGCAACTCAGGCTGCCGTGGCTCAAACCAAACTGGACACCACCAAGGTGCAAAATCTGAATGAAGTAGTAGTTAAGGCTGTACGTGCCAATAAGGATGCGCCTTACGCCGTAGCCAATCTCAAGAAGGCTGAACTCCAGCAATTCTCCCGTACCGGACTGGAACTCCCATTCCTCCTTTCTCGTACTCCTGGCATCTTGGCTTGGGGCGAAAATGGTATCGGCACAGGTACCAGCTATATGCGTATTCGTGGTGCTGCAGGAAGCCGTATCAACGTAACACTGGACGGCGTGGCTCTCAACTCTCCAGAAGACCAGACCGTGTTCTGGGCCAACATGAATAGCTATGCAGCCCTCCTGGGTAGCGTACAGGTGCAGCGTGGTGTGGGCTCATCTACCAATGGCGACGGAGCCTTCGGTGGTAGCATCTCCATGGCTATGGCTGCCCCATCACTCCAGCCTACAGCTGAGGTTACAGGCTCATTCGGCTCATACAACACTTATAATACGGGCGTAAGCTTCTCTACCGGACTCCTGGGCAAGCATCTGATTTTTGACGGTGCTTATCACGAGACAGCTACCGACGGTTATGTAGACGGCACAGCAGGCCGCTCAGGTTCTTACTATGGCGGACTGACCTGGCTGGGCGATAACTTCAAGGTAAGCTACAAGAACATCGGCAACTTCGAGAAGACCGGTCAGGCTTGGAGCGGTGTGCTGGGCGGAGATTACAACTCTAACTTCACCCTCCTTCAGGATGGCATCCGCACTTATAAAGATATGTATAAGGCAGGTCTGGATAAGTTTAACGTGCTGACAGGCGATATGGTTCGCAACGACAAGGGCGATTATACCATCACTCCTTATACCCTGCGCGACGGAAGCAAATGGGACAAGACTACTGATAACTTCTATCAGAACCACAACATCCTTTCGGCTACCTGGACACCTGGCAGCCACTGGAGCCACAGCCTCTCACTGCATTATACCTATGGCTACGGCTACTACAAGGAGTTCAAGAACAACGCCAAGTTTGCCAAGTTCGGACTCGTTTACTATGATGCAGAAGGTAATTTCATCAAGAAATCAGACTTCATCCGCAAGAAGGGACTCACCCAGCATACCTACGGCATGGTATACAATACCAACTACAAGGATGAGCACTGGGATGTTATCGGCGGATTGAACCTGCAGCAGTTCCGCGGCAACCACTGGGGATACCTTACTTATATCGCCAACCAGGATGCCGAGAAGAAGTTCTTCGGCAGCAACGGACAGTATAAGTACTATGATTCTGATGCCCACAAGTATGACTACAGCGCCTTCGTCAAGGCAAGCTATCGCTTTGCAGACTACTGGAATGCCTTCGCTGACCTGCAGTATCGCCGTGTAGAATACAAGACCGACGGTATCAACGATAAATTTATCGCCCAGGCAGACGGCAGCTACAAGAACCAGGAGCTGAACATCAACGAGAAGTACAACTTCTTCAACCCTAAGGCAGGTATCAGCTTCAACAAGGATGGCCACAAGGCATACGCATCTGTAGCCTACAGCAACCGCGAGCCAGAGCGCAACAACTTTACCGACAACTTCAACTATCCATTCCCTAAAGAGGAGAAGCTGCTCGATGTAGAGTTCGGCTATCAGTATCAGGGCGACAACTGGCATGCAGGCGCCAACTTCTACTATATGGATTATGACAACCAGCTGGCTCAGACCGGACAGTTGAGCGACATCGGCGAGGCGCTGACCACCAACATCAAGGATTCTTACCGTATGGGCGTAGAGCTGACAGCCGGCTGGGCACCATTGTCATGGTTGTCTGTAGAAGGAAATGCCGCTTTGAGCAAGAACAAGATCAAGGACTTTGATGAGTTTGTAAGCAACTGGGAAGACGATAAGAATCCAGGCGTAGTACATTACGACAACTCAACCCTGTCTTATTCTCCATCAGCCATCCTGAACGGCTTCATCGACATCCACTATGCCGGTTTCTCAGCTACCTGGCACACCAACTTTGTAAGTCGCCAATATATTACCAACACAGAAGACCGCGACTTCTCGCTGCCATGCTATTCACAGAGCGACCTGAGCCTGAACTACAGCGCTAAGGTAACCAAGGCACTCGGCATCAAGGAGGTAAGCTTCGGTGTGGACATCAACAATATCTTCAACCGCCACTATGCAGCCAGCGCATTCACCTGGAGCAATGCTATCGGTTACGGATATACATTGGACAACCGATTCAAGCAGATAGCCTACATCCCGATGGCAGATACCACCTGGATGACGCATCTTACATTGAAGTTCTAATCAGAAATCATCATGATGGATTATATTGCATCACATGGTTTAGACATCTTTACCACGGTACTCGGACTGGTTTATATCCTGTTGGAGTACCGTGCCAGTATCTGGCTCTGGCTGGTAGGCATCATCATGCCCGCCCTGGACGTATGGCTCTATTGGAGTCATGGGCTTTACGGGGATGCAGGTATGGCGGTCTACTATACGATAGCCGGTGTATATGGTTATGCCGTATGGAAATATGGCAAGAAGCACAACCAGAAGGAGAAAGAAGAACTTCCGATTACCTATATGAAGAAGTCGCTCTATCTCCCTACTCTTCTGTTCTTCCTGGCAGCCTGGGGCATCACCTATTATATACTGATAACTTTCACTAACTCTACAGTTCCTCTGCAAGACAGTTTCACCAATGCCCTGAGCTTTGTGGGTCTCTGGGCGCTGGCACGCAAATATATCGAGCAGTGGTTCTTCTGGATTATCGTAGATGCCGTTTGCTTCTATCTCTATATCGTCAAAGGCATCCCATTCAAGGCAGGACTTTATGGTCTCTACGTCATCATCGCCGTAGCCGGATACTTTAAATGGAAGAAGATGATGAAAAAGAGTTGATGGTTGACAGTTAATAGTTCAGATATTATAGACGGAAAAAGGAAGCCAAGGCAAATACAAACTTGCCAGGCTTCCTTTTATTTCATTTATATAAACAAGAACCACTATACCAAGGTTCCGCGCTTAAACTTATCCTATCAGCGAAAAGCACATTCTTTATGCCCTTTTCACCTTTAATCCGTTTTCGATACTAACCAGTTCATCGCTGAAACCGGAATCAATCTTCAGCCTTTCTTCTACTTTTGAACAACTGTGGATAACTGTGCTATGATCCCTATTACCAACCAGTTTGCCGATTCTTGAAGCAGGCATCTTGGTGTATTTCTGGGCAAGATACATCGTTACCTGTCTTGCCACCACATAGTCGCGCTTACGGCTCTTGCTATTCACAGCAGTTACCGTCACATTGTAATGGTTGCACACCGTCTCCACGATGTCATCTATCGTGAGCGGTTTATCATCCACCTTGACCGCACGCTTGATGACGCGCTCTGCCAATCGGATGTCGATATTGCTATTATATACGATGCTATAAGCCAGAAGTCCATTGATGGCTCCCTGCAAATCGCGCACACTGCCATTGCAAGTCTGGGCAATGAAGGTGATGACATCAGTAGGAATCTTCAGTCCATCACGACGTATCTTATTGCTCAAGATATCTACACACAACTGGATGTTTGGCTTCTCCAACTCTGCCACCAAACCGCAAGAAAATCTCGTAATCAAGCGATCAGGCATATCCTTCAACTCCACCGGTGGGCGGTCGCTAGCCAAGATGATGCGCTTGCCATTGCGGAAGAGGTGATTGAAGATATGGAAGAAGGTGTTCAATGTCTTCGCCTTGCCTGCCCAGTCCTGAATATCGTCCACTATCAAGATGTCGATGCTCTGATAGAAATTGATGAAGTCGTTGCTGGCATTGTGCAGAATGGCATCCGTATACTGCGTCTGGAAGAGACGGGCACTCACATAGAGCACTCGTTTCTGTGGATACATCTGCTTAGCCTTGAGTCCGATGGCATTGATCAGATGCGTCTTTCCGCTACCTGATGGTCCATAGATGAACATCGGGTTAAACTGAGTGGTATTGGGATGCTCGGCTATAGACAAGCCCACGGAGCGAGGCAACTTGTTGCTCTCTCCCTCCATATAATTATTAAAGGTGAGCTTAGGGTCGAGCTGCGTATCGATGTCTTCCTGCTTCACTGGGGCAGGCTGTCCTGCTACGCCAGCAGTCTGAGCTGCTATCTGGGCATTTTGCTGGCGCTTCTTCTCAGCCATCTCTATGTCGGCAGGATCCACTTCCAAATCTTGTGTCAGCTTATGTTCCTTATCTGTTACCACACGATAAGTGAGACGAATACCATCACCAAAATTGCGATGGAGCACCTTACTTAACAAGTCGACAAAGTTCTGCTCCAAGTATTCGTAAACGAATGGACTCGGAACCTGAACCAACAAAGTCTTTGTCGATGGCTTGTACGATTCAAAGACTATTGGCTTGAACCATGTTTTATATTGGTCTTCGGTAACATTGTCCTTTATCAGTAAAAGGCTGTTGTCCCAAAGAGCTTTCGGACTTGTTAACATTATCTATATTTTAATTAATTTCTTAGATTACGATTGCACGCTCACACCCCGAAAGATGCGAAATCATGTGCAAAATTATAAAAAAAAGAGGAGAATAGCAAATCTCGCTATTTAGAATATTTTAATACTATCTCTCCAAGCAACTATCAATCAATAAATTACAAAGTTATCCACAGTATGGGATAAAAATACAGTGAAACAATATTGTAATCGCCCCGAAACAACTAACAAACAACTAGTTTGGCAGTTATTCCGGGGCGTGAAACATAAGATATTTTATTTAGACTATTTTTAATTAGCCTTTTACTCTTACTTTTCTACTTTTCCTTCTTTCTGGTTCTTTTTACTTATCTTTCTTGCCAAAGACAGAGAAATGAACATAGCGCTTAGGATGCGCCTTGAGGTCGATGACGAGCGAGTCGGCATGGCCCATGGTTGAAGTCAAGTTATCATAGAGCTGGGTATCATTCATCAGCAAGCCAAGAGAACCCTTGTTGTTATTCAACTTCTCTGCGAATTGCTGTGCCTGATCCAAGGTTTGATTCACCTTATTCAATGTACCCTCAACATCCAGTCCGGCAAGATTGGAAGTCAACTTATTGGTATTATCCAATACGCCATTGGCACGATTGATCATGCCTGGCACCTGCTGATTGAGTCCAGCCATCAGGGTATTCAACTCACGAGTAGAAACGGTAAGATTGGTAGTGATGGTCTGCACATTGTGGAGTGATGCAGCCAAGGCTGGGTCGGCAAGCAGTGCATTCACGCTAGCCAAGATGGAATCCAACTTAGGGAGCATCTTTTCTATTGCTGGCACCATATCGGCAGCCTTACCCATGATACCCTCATTCACTGCACCAGGGATGATGCCACCTGGCTCTATACGCTCACGAGGATTGTTGGCAAGTAGCAAGTTTACCTGCATATTGCCCATCAGGTCTTTCACGATTTCAGCCTGGCTACCAGCAGGAATACGAAGTTCCTTGGTGATATCAGCCTTCACCTTGATAGGTCCGCCCTTGCTATAATCATAATCCACGGCATCTACCGTGCCCACCTTGTAGCCATCGGCATAGATAGGGGTAGAGGCACCCAGTCCCTGAATGTCTTGGAACGTCATATAATAGGCGTTATTGGTAGAAAACAAGTTGATGCCTTTCAGAAAGTTAATTCCGAAATACATAACCAACAGTCCTACGATAGCCACAAGGGCTATTTTGTTTTCCTTTGTTATCTTCATTCTTATTTATTTTAATTCTACCTTAATTTATTCTGCCTTATTTTTTTTTTGTTCTGCTTAAATTCACGTATCGCCTGGTTCACATCATACTTCCGCCCGTTCTTGAAGGCTATGATGAATGCCTCCGGAAACTTCTCTAGCAAGCTCTTTCGCAGGCGATATATCTCATTATAGTTCGTGCTCGCTCCCATGGTATATTTCACCATGCCTCCCTCCTGATAGGAATCATAGTCGGTTTCGCCCTTGAAGTGGGCATCACCCTTACGCAGGGTACGGCTGCTCACAAATATCTGGAGCTTAAAGACTGGAGCTCCTTTTACTTCGGTTGGCTTTGTCACGGGCTTTGTCGCTGGCTTTGCCTCAACCTTATTTGTCCCAACCTTATTTGCCTCTGTATTCCTGACTACGTTTCTAGCTGTAGTCTTCTGAACTTGAGGTTTACCCGTTCTAGCAGTTGTATCACTTGAAACTGATCGGCGCTCAGTTTGGCGATAGGTATCTGGAACTATCTTGGGCACAGAAGTTTCTTCCTTCTCGCTGGCACGATATGGCACAGACACTCGCTTGTCATACTTATTCTTATACTTGGCAAAAGCCTCATAGATGCCCTTGGCGATGTCGTCTACCCTACCATCATTATTGAGCAGGTTTTCCTCATCCGGTGTGGTGATAAAGCCAAGCTCTATCAAGCAACTAGGCATCGATGTCTCTCTCAATACCAAGAATCCTGCCTGATGCACGCCCTTATCCGGACGATTGGCGCCTTCGCAAACGCTGCGCTGTATCATACGAGCCAGCTCTACGCTACGCTCCATATTCTTGCCTTGTATGAACTCAAAGATGATATAGCTCTCCGAAGATTTCGGGTCGAATCCCTGGTAGGTTTGCTGATACCCCTTCTCCATAGAGATGACGGAGTTCTCTCGCATAGCCACATCCAGATTGTCCTTGGCACGGTGCATACCGAGCGTGTAGGTTTCAAATCCTCGGGCTATCTTGCCTGCTGGCAAGGCATTGGTATGCACAGAGATGAAGAGATCGGCATTGGCACGATTGGCTATGTTAGCACGCTCATGCAATGGGATGAAGACATCCGTCTTACGGGTATACACTACCCTCACATCGGGCATATTTTGCTCCACATACTTACCAAATCTCAAGGCTACAGCCAGATTGATGTTCTTCTCTTTGGAAATGGCACCAAGCGCACCCGCATCATGACCGCCATGACCCGCATCTATTACTAGCGTAAAACGGCTATTGGCAGCAAGAGAACTCAGTGCCAACATACACAATACCGCTAATATAAGACTAATCTTTTTATACATACTTTCTGATGATTTTGCAAAATTAATGAATTTGCAGCAGAAAACCTACAACTCCTACAAAGTTTTATCATTTATTAAGTGAACTTCCACACCAGCCCCCTCACTATCGGCTCCCATAGGTGGGTTCACCTTGATGATAGTCAGGTCGATAGACTGAATGGCAGGGAACTTGCGAAACAATCGGTCGCCGATTCTTCCAGCCACACGTTCCAACAGGGCACTAGGCACCGACATCTCTTGGCTCAAGAGTTGGTAAACCTCTGCATAATTGAGCGTATCATTCACATCATCGCTCACCATGGCTCTAGAGATATCATAGCCGATGCGCAGGCTCACCTGATAGTCATTGCCCACCTTGCGTTCCTGTGGGAGTACTCCATGAAAGGCATAAAACTTCACGTTTTCCAAGAGGATATAGCTACTCTTCACTGCCATCTATAGCCTCCTCGTTATCGTCCTTATCGTCAGAACCCAAGCCTTGGTTTTCACCCACATACTTCTTGAGTGCCTTTACCACACCCTTCTTCCAGGTATTGATGCTTTCAGAAGTAAGTTGCAGCTGATCTACCAATCTGATGACGTGCTCTATAGGCATACGATAGCGCAACACGCCAGAGATGAGTTTGGCATAGTTCCAGTATTCAGGATTGAACTTCTCGCTCAGTCCCTCGACAGTTATCTTATATCCGCGCTTGTTGACAAACTGGAAGTCATATCGCTTCTGTCCCTCGCCCAGCACGGTTTTCACTATTTTTCCCTTGGTCACAGACTTAGGGAGCATGATACCCTCGTCCTCGTCTTGCAAACCAGTGAATATCTCGTATGGAGCGCCATTGATCAAACCCACCAAGGCAACCCACTTTTCCTTATTGTTCTGGAATCTCACCACATCGCACTCCAGTTCCCTAGGGCGCACTTCCACAACCTCAGGAGCCAGCACTGGGACCTGAGCCTCGGCAGAAACCAAACATACCAGCTCCTCATGGAGCTTATGCCAATTTTCCTGACGAGCCTCAAAATGCTGATGCAGCATCGCAAGATTGGTTCTCAACTCATCGAGCAAGGCATTCTTAGCCTCCTCAAAAGTCATATTTTCTGTATATTTCATATCAAACGTTTCATTTTTAGGTGCAAAATTAAAATAATATTTCTAAAATATCAAACCTTTTAGCAGATATTTCTATAAAAAATGCCATAATTGGACATTTCTACCGATAAAAATACAGATAAATGGCACTTTTTGGAAAACTTTCTGTAACTTTGCAAATAAAAACTAGCAATATATGGAATCAATTAAGAACAGAACATCCATTCGCAAATATGCGAACCGAGAAGTATCAGAAGAACTTCTGAACAGCTTATTGGAAGAAGCGGAGCGCACCCCAACCATGGGCAACTTGCAGCTCTATAGCGTAGTGGTTACTCGCAGCGAGGAGGGCAAGAAGGCATTAGCCCCTGCCCACTTCAACCAGCCAATGGTGACTCAGGCTCCAGTGGTGCTGACCATCTGCGCCGACTATCGCCGCACCACCATCTGGGCAGAGAATCGTAAGGCACATCCTGGCTACGACAACATTCTCTCTTTCATGAATGCTGCCACCGACGCCCTCCTCTTCACCCAGACTTTTACCAATCTTGCAGAGGAAGCAGGTTTGGGGACTTGCTTCTTGGGCACCACAGTATATATGCCAAAGATGATTATCGACACTTTGAAACTCCCTAAGTTCGTGATGCCTGTTGCCACCCTCACCATCGGATGGCCAGATGAGAAACCAGCCAAGAGCGACCGTTTGCCATTGCGTAGCATTATGCATCAGGAGACATTCGATGACTATACTCCAGAGAAAATCAATGATTTCTACGAGGAGAAGGAAGCATTGGAGGAAAACAAGGAGTTCATTCGCATCAACAATGTAGAAACCCTAGCCCAGGTATTCACCGATATTCGCTATACCAAGAAGGATTGCGAAGCCATGAGCCAAGGATTCATCGAAGCATTGAAGCAGCAAGGATTCATGTAATATCGTATATTTAAAACATATAATATCATATCCATAAAAAAGACAGCGGTTAGAAGCCGCTGTCTTTTTTATTATATATACCATAATCGAATTATTCCACTACGATTGGCTTGTACTTTGGTACCAATACCTTCATGATGCACCAGCCGATGAGATAAGCAACGGCACAGATGCAGAAGATAATCATGTAACCAGCAGGCTTGCCCTCGAAGCCCATGAAGGTGAAGGCTGAGCCCTGACCCTCCGCGTATGTGAAGAGCATACCAGAGCCCTTGTTGATGAGGAATGACCCTACACCACCTGCCATTGCACCAATACCAGTGATGGTAGCAACGGTAGACTTAGGAAACATATCACCAATGGTAGAATACAAGTTGGCTGACCATGCCTGATGCCCAGCACCCAGTAAACCGATGATAATAGCTGGCCACCAAGGACTAATCTCACCCATAGGTTGAGCTATCAAACCGAGCAGTGGGAAACAAGCGAAAATCAACATCGCACGCATTCTGCCGATATATGGATTCATGCCCTTCTTGTCCACAAAGTAAGTAGGCAAGTAACCACCCCCAATACTCAATACCGTAACGATAGCATAGAGTGTGAAGATGAGGGCGATACCCATACCAGAGTCTGAAGAGTAACCATACTGATCAGAGAAGTAAGCTGGAGCCCAGAAGAGGAAGAACCACCATACACCATCAGTCATAAACTTACCGGTGATGAACGACCATGTCTGACGGAATGTGAAACACTTCAAGAAACCGATAGTCTTCTCTGGTTCCTCGGCAGCAGCCTCAGCGTTTCCAGCCTCAGCTTCAGCTTTCTCTGCCTCTACCTTCTCCAAGTCTTCATCCTGTTCAATATAGGTAAGCTCAGCATTATTAACGAACTTGCTCTTGGCTGGCTTCTCATAGAGCCACACCCACAAGCCCATCCAGATGTAACCCAGTACACCGATGATGACGAATGCCATCTCCCAACCCATGGCACGAGCCAAGAGAGGAATGGTAGCAGGAGCTGCCAATGCACCTACAGACGCACCACTATTGAAGATGGCTGTAGAGAAAGCGCGGTCTTTCTTAGGGAAATACTCTGCCGTAACCTTGATGGCAGCAGGGAAGTTACCAGCCTCACCCACAGCAAGAATCAAGCGGCAAGAGAGGAAGAGCCATACGCTGATGGTGGCAATAGCAACAGCTGCATCGCTACCTGCCTGAACCAAGCGAAGTGCCTCAATAGAATCATAGCCCTCTATCTGCATAGCTACCCAGCCACAACCGGCATGCAGCACGGCACCCGTGCTCCATACGAAGATGGCGATGAGGTAACCCTTCTTAGTGCCCATGAAGTCGATAAACTTACCGGCAAAAAGATTGGCTATGGCATAGAAGATAGAGAAGCATCCTGTTATCGTACCATAATCAGCATCGGTCCAGTGGAATTCTGGAGCGATAAAGTCTTTCCATGTCAATGACAGAACCTGACGGTCCATGTAATTGACGGTGGTTGCTATGAAAAGCAACGCACAAATTACCCAACGGAAGTTGGACATCTTACTTGTTGTAATAGGACTCATTGTCAAAGTTTTTAAGAGTTTATTTATTTTTTACTTTTTATTCTTCTTTCGGAGAACCCGAATCTCTTATTCGAGATCCGGTATCTTAACTACCTGCATATCATTGTAGATGAGGTTCTCGCCTGCCATACCCCAGATAAAGGTATAGTTGCTAGTACCTGCTGCGCAGTGGATAGACCACTCTGGAGCGATAACAGCCTGCTCATTGTTGAGCCAGATAGGACGAGTCTCCTGTGGCTCACCCATAACATGGAGAATCTTCTGACCCTCTGGTACATTATAATATAGGTAGGTCTCCATTCGGCGAAGATGAGTGTGAGCTGGCATCGTGTTCCATACGCTACCCTCCTTCAACTCTGTTACACCCATCTGCAACTGGCAGGTACGAACACCAGCTACACCATCGATAATCAACTGGTGGATTACGCGGTCGTTGCTCTCCTTCAAGCTACCAGCCTTGATGTTGTTGGCATCCTTCAGAGTAACCTTCTTGGTAGGGAATGTTTGATGAGCGCAAGCACTGTTCATATAGAATTTAGCTGGCTTGGCAGCATCCTTGCTGCTCATCTCGATGTTCTTGGCACCTCGACCCACATAGAGAGCCTCCTGGAAACCGAGCACATACTTCTTACCATCTACAGTTACCGTACCCTCGCCACCGATGTTGATGATACCGAGCTCACGGTTGTCGAGCAGATTCTTCTGATCGTTTGGCTTGTCTGTATAGAGAGGAGCGATAGAAGTCAGCTTCAGAGGAGCGGTTGTTGGCTCAGCGCCACCGATGAGGAAACGGTCGAACATAGTGTATGTCCAGTTTACCTCGCCTGGAGCGAACACCTTCTCGATAGCGAACTCGCCGCGAAGACGGTCTGTTGTATAATGCTTGGCATCCATCGGATTGCTAGCATAACGCACGTTATAATTAGTGTAGGCATTTTCTGCCTTAACTTCATAACCACATTTTCCACACTGGCCAAAAGCCTGACTTGCTGTTAAAACCATTGCTGCTAATATTAATGTTATTTTTTTCATTGCTTTTTATTTATTATTTTTTTCGTCCTTAATGATGCGCTGGCGATTCCAAACCATCATAGCGATGGTGATGATAGTCAAGATACCCATGCCCAAATATGATAATTTCACACCACGATAGATAGCCCAACCGAAGAGCGAAGAGGCAAAGTCGAGAGCTCCACCCGAGAAACCTTCTGGTATCTGAGCGGTCTTATCGCCTGTGGCTGCAAACACTTGGTTGGCTGCCAAAGTGAAGTCTGGAGCCATATCGGTTACGAAATAGAGACCGATGATGAGTGCCACGAGCCCCACTATCAATGTCTTCACCACATTGCCCTTGGTGAAAGGCAAAATCATTGGGAAGAGATAGAACATGCCTGCCAATGAGGCAAGAGGCAAGAACTGATTGCCCGGCAGGAAGACGGCGATGGCAAGAATCACTGGTATCAAGATGACAGATGCCACCAAGGTAGTAGGATGACCGATTACCAAGGCTGGGCTCATACCGATATGTACCTTCTTGCCATTAAACTTAGTCTTCACCAACTCCTGAGTCTTCTCAGAGATAGGCTTCAGTCCGTCTATAAAGAGCGATGTGATACGAGGAATCAACTCCATCACGGCTCCCATGGTAACACCGAGGAAGAGAATCTTCTTGATATCGAGCTGGGCAGCCCAACCGATGAGCGCACCCACGATGACTCCGAGCACCAATGGTTCACCGAGCACACCAAACTTCTTCTTCAGTCCCTCTGCATCAACATCTAGCTTAGAGAAACCAGGTATCTTATCGAGCAATTTATTCAGTACGATAGCAAATGGCATGAAGCTCTGGCAGAATGGCTGCGGAATGGAGATGCCCTCCAAGTCGTAATATTTCTGGAATCTTTCGGCTGTCAAGTCGGCGCATACCAAGGTGATGATATAGCATACGATGGCTGCGAAATAGCCCCAGACCAAGCTCTCTCCCATCACGAAGTAAGCCACGGCACCGATAAAGGCAAAGTGCCAGTAGTTCCACAAGTCGATGTTTACGGTGCGAGTGGTCTTGGTAATGAGCATCAGGAAGTTCACGCCCAAGCAGATAGGGATAATGAGAGCACCCACTGCCGTATTATAGGCAACGGCAGCTGCGGCAGGCCATCCCATGTCGAAGACGTTGAGCTGCAAATGATACAAATCAGAGATTGCCTTGAGCGGGTCATTGAAGTTGGTGGTGAGCAGAGCTGTAACCACACCAAGTCCAACGAAACCCACACCTACGAAGAGTCCCGATTTCAATGCCTTTCCAAATTTCATGCCTATACATAAGCCTATGACGGTGAAGATGATTGGCATCATCACGCTTGCACCCAAGCTTATGATATAGCTAAATACTTGTTCCATTGTTTATTCTTTTTTGAATTGTTAAAATAGTTGTCATGGTGCACCTCTTGTGCACCCTCGTTTGTTTTAAGATCGTAATTTGGGCACAAAGATACACTTTTTTCTTCAAAATCAATACGTTTTAAGGTAAAAAAATACTTAAAAAGTTAGGAGTTAGAAGTTAGGAGTTAGGAGTTGACAGACAAAAAGCCTCATATTGAGCCTTAAACTTCCTAACTCCTAACTTCCAACTCCTAACTCCTAACTAAATCAATCTTGATAATATACTCTCTTCACACGATTGCTGATGGTAGTGAGCACCTCGTATGGAATGGTATCAAGGATGTCGCTGAGCGTCTGCACTGGCAGATGTTCGCCAAAGATTTCCACGGAGTCTCCCTCCTTGCAGTCAATGCCTGTTACATCTATCATTGCCACATCCATGCAGATATTTCCCACATAGTCAGCCTTCTGTCCGTTGACCAGGCAGTAAGCATGGCGATTGCCGAGATGGCGGTTCAGTCCGTCGGCATATCCGATTGGGATGGCAGCGATGACGCTGTCCTTATCCAGGATGGTCTTGCGGCTATAGCCCACACTCTCTCCTGCCTTGATGTGATGCATCTGCAAGATGGTAGTCTTCAGGGTGCTCACGCAGTTGATGGTCTCATTGTTGCGAGAGTTGATGCCATAGAGTCCCAATCCCAATCGACACATATCCAACTGGCGCTCTGGGAAGTGCTCGATACCTGCCGAATTGCAGATATGGCGCAATATCTTATGGTCGAAGGCTGCCTGAAGCTGCTTGCTACCCTTATCGAAGAGCTCAAACTGATGAGCAGAAAAGGCATCGAAGCCGTCGTCATCACTACCCACGAAGTGAGAGAACACGCTGCGAGGGATGATGGCATTCTGATGCTTCAGCTTGCCGATGAGTTCTTCCATATCATTCTCTGGGTCGAAACCGAGACGGTGCATACCTGTATCAAGCTTGATGTGAACAGGGAATCCTGTAACACCCTCCTTCTCTGCCGCACGAATCAGGGCATCGAGCAAGCGGAAGGAATACACCTCTGGCTCCAAGTCATAATCAAACATGGTCTTGAATGCCGTCATCTCTGGGTTCATGATCATGATGTTGCTGGTGATACCGTTCTTGCGAAGGGTAACACCCTCATCAGCAACGGCTACCGCCAGATAATCCACACGATGATCCTGCAATGTCTTGGCTATCTCCACGGCTCCTGCTCCATAACCATCAGCCTTGATCATGCAAACGAGCTTGGTCTCTGGCTTCATGAAGGAACGATAGTAGTTGAGATTAGCTACCACAGCATTGAGGTTTACCTCCAGTGTAGTTTCGTGTACCTTCTGAACCAGCAACTCGGTAAGCTGGTCGAAACCAAACTGGCGAGCGCCCTTCAGCAGAATCACCTCATCACGGAGAGAAGTAAACACTTCGCTCTCAATAAACTCCTCCACATTCTGGAAGAAGAACTTTTCATGTATCTGAATCTGGTCTTGTTCACGGCAGAGTTCTGGACCAATACCGATAAACTTCACTACGCCACGCTTTCTAGCCAAGTCGCTTACCTCTTTGTAGAGAGCATCTGGAGCCATGCCGCTCTGGTAGATGTCGCTCAAGATGAGAGTATGGCGACGACCACGATGGTCAGGACGACGGTTCATGAAGTCGAGAGCGATGTCGAGGGAATTGATATCGCTATTGTAGCTATCATTGATCAGGGTACAACCATGCTGTCCCACCTTCACTTCCAGTCGCATAGCCACTGGTTCGAGCATAGACATACGCTTGTCGATATCCTCGGCATCCAATCCTAGCTTGCTAGCCACTACGGCACACACGATGGAGTTCTGCACCGAAGCATCATCAATGAATGGGATAGAGAAACTATCCTCTATACCTTTATATATATAGGTGATAACCGTTACGTTCTGCTGCTTCTCCACGCTCTTCACATAGAAAGGAGCCTCAGGATTCTTCTCTGACCAGAAGAGTTTCTCGCCCTTGAAGTCCTTGTATTCGGCTATCATCTTAGTGATCATCTCGTCGTCGCCATCATATACGATGGTCTCGGCATCATGGAAGAGGATGAGTTTCTCCCTGCATTTCTCCTCCTTGGAAGAGAAATTCTCCTGATGCGCCGCACCCACATTGGTCAATACGGCGATGGTAGGCTGGATGATGTCGCGAAGGGCAAGCATCTCGCCAGGCTGACTGATGCCAGCCTCGAATACGCCCACCTGGGTCTGCTCATTCATGAGCCATACCGACAATGGCACACCTATCTGCGAATTGTAGCTGCGAGGGCTGCGAGTAACAAACATGCTTGGTGAGAGCAACTGATAGAGCCACTCCTTGACCATCGTCTTGCCATTGGACCCCGTGATGCCCACTATCGGAATGTTAAATTCATCACGATGACGCTCGGCAAGGCGCTGCAAAGCCTCCAGGGTGTTGACCACCTTCAGGAAGTTAGCCTCTGGATAATCCGATGCATACCCTTTAGGAACATCCGTTACCACGAAGTTCTTCACACCACGACGATACAACTCTGGAATGTAGTTGTGACCATCGTTGCGCTCCGACTTGAGCGCAAAGAACAGAGTTTCCTCTGGGAAACAAAGTGATCGACTATCGGTCAGGATAAAACCGATGTTGGTATCATTGTCTCCATAGCGACGCGCACCTATCAGTGTGGTTACCTTTTCAATAGTATATGTCATTGTCTTTAAAGTTTTAATTTTCTATATTCAAGAGGAATTTACAGAGAGAAGAAAAACTCCTAACTCCTAACTCCTAACTTACAACTTATATTTCTCTTTGAATAGTTTCTCCTTTTCTTTAGCCTGAGCCAGAAACTTCTGATATTCCTCGCTCTCGGGATTGAAAGGTCTATGTCCCAACGCCTCTCGGATGGGGCGCCATTCTTCCATGAAAGCCTCAGCTTCCTTACTGAAGTACGCCTCTCGGAACTTCTGCCAGATGTATTCCACAGCCTGGTCGCTCGGATGGAGCATATCCTCTTGATAGAAACGATAGTCTCTCAACTCATCGTTCAGGATCTCGTAGGCAGGGAAGTAGCTCACCACTCCGGGATTCTCTCTCCTCACCTTCTCGGCGGCAAGTTGGAGCGTAGCCTTGGATAGCTGGCTGCCATGAAAGCCGTACTTGGCATAGCGAATGGGGCTCACCGTGAGGATAACATGGAGATTATCTCCTACTTTTGCTTTCAGCAGATGGATGGCACGCTGTAGATAGTCGGCACATTCATCTACCGATAGTTCTCGTTCCTCGAAGAGACGCTGAGGGCGCTTCTGGCAGTTGTCCACGATTTCTCCTGTTTCCTTGAGGATATATACGTGGTTGGTACCCAGGGTAAAGATAGCAACACGGGGCAATGGCTGCTCGGAGGCATTTGCGAGAACCTCCAGCCATCGCTCCACAGTGTGCAGGATGCTGGCTGGGTTGTACATCACCCCGTATGGGTTTACCACAGCCGGGAAAGCATTCTCCCGGAATCGCTTGCCTAGATTGTCGGCAAAGCAACTGCCCACAAAGAGCATCTGCTCTGCCGCTCTTATCTCAAAGTCGCCCTTGGCGACGTCTACTTCTGTTCTGAACTGCATCTTTTCTTTCTCTCTACTACTATATCTATTATAATAAGGAGAATCAAGAAGGCGTATGCCACGTAGGCGATGGTCTCGGTTGTCTTGAGCGAAGTAGGATGGAAATCGAGGATTACCTTGTGATTGCCTGGCTTCACATTGAGCGCACGCAATACATAGTTCACTCTGCCCATCTCAGCCTTCTGTCCATCTACCGTAGCCGTCCAGCCAGGATAGTAAATCTCTGAGAATACGATGACACCACCCTTGTCCGACTTCACCTCGTAAGTCAGATTATTAGGCTTATACTGTATCAACTTCACCATAGAAGTATCATCCTGCTTTGCGCTCTGCTGCAACTGCTCCTTGAATTTAGCATCTGCCACAGCCACATGGCGCAGGTTGTTCTTGCCCACGGCATCAATCTCCTCATTGGCATTGTTCACATACTTCACCTCGTCCACAAACCATGCATTGCCGTATGCGTAAGGGTTCTGCAGAGGTACGGTCTGTCCGCCCTGAAGCGGCATGATGAAGTATTTCGTGTTCAGCATATTGAGCACAGGGAAGAGACTGTCGCCATTCACCTTGGCCATATCGCCACCAGCATCTACCACTGCCTTCATCGTCTTCTGCATCTCAGGAGAGATGTGCGCATCTATCAGCTCGGCATAGCGGCGAAGCTTAGCAGGATGATAGCCACCCACACTCTTGTGATAGTAAGAAGTCTCATTCTCATTGAATGTATTCGATGCGAAGTTGAGCACACGATAGTCCAAAGCCTTGTCGCGGAGGATGATCTTGTCGGTCTCGGTCATCTGCTGAGGTGCATCGCGCTCGGTCTTGTCTACAAACATATCGTCGTAGAGATAGCGCTTGTTCACCATCCACATGTCCACGAGGCAGAGCACAGCGATACCGCAAATCATATACTCCTTGCCCAGTTTCTTGTACTTATAGAGCATCAGCACGGCTGTGCCCACCACGATAATCCAGAATGAGCGCCAGCAATCAGAGGTAAAGACACCCTTTCTGATTTCGGTCAGATTGCTGATGATAGGTCCCTGATACTCAGCAGGCAACTGCTGCAAGCTCTGCATCTCATTCACGGAGATGAAATCAGGGAAGAATACGCCAGGCATAATGGCGAAGAGCAAACAGAAGCCTGCTGTCAAGCCAAAGCTAGCATATACATATTTGATCTTGGATGTCAGGAGTTCTGGCTCATCCACCAGTTTCTTCAATGCCATCATCGCCAAGAGCGGAATGGTAAACTCGGCGATAACCAGAATGCTTGCCACCGTACGGAACTTGGCATACATAGGCACATAGTCGAGGAAGAAATCGGTGAAAGGCATAAAGTTTCTACCCCATGACAAGAGCACGCTCAGGATGGTGGAAGCCAGCAGCGCCCACTTCATCGGTCCCTTCACGATGAAGAGTCCCAAGACGAAGAGCATCATCACGAAGGCTCCCACATATACAGGTCCGCTGGTACCAGGCTGATTGCCCCAGTACTGTCCCAGCTGCTGATATATCTGCACAAAGTTTGGGTCTGCCTTCTCCATCGCCTTCTCGTTTTGGGCGAGAGGCACGGATGCGCCACCCTTGGCATCTGGTATCAGGAGCGTCCAAGTCTCGTCGATGCCATAGCTCCACTGGGTGATATAGTCACGGTCCAATCCGCTGCTAGTTTGGTTGGCAGCATTCTTCTTCACCAGTTCACTCTTGCCTCGCATACTCTCCTGCCCATACTGCCAAGTATGATACAGATTACTGAGGTTCAGCGAGATACCGATGGCAGCGCCCACGATGCAGACAGCCGTAGCCTTGCTAAACTTAGCCAGCTGCTTCTTCTGGATAGCCTCTACCAAGAAGGCTATCACCATGAAGAGGATGATGAAGAGGTAATAATAAGTCATCTGCACATGGTTGGCGTTCACCTCGAAAGCCGAGAAGATGGCAGTGAGCAAGAGTCCCTTCAGGTATTTGCCCCTATAGGCGAGCACCACGCCCGCTATCATTGGAGGCAGATAAGCCAGCGCCCAAACTTTCCAGATATGACCGGCAGCGATGATGATAAAGAAGTAGGACGAGAAAGCCCAGATGATACTACCCAATGCCGCCAAAGACTGGCGGAAATCAAAGGCACGAAGCATGATATAGAAGCCCAGCAGGTATACGAACACATACCATACATAGTCGGGCAGCCACAGGTGGTAAGCATTCATCACCTGCGACAACACCTTGCCGCTATCATAGGATGGAGCCATCTGGTAGGTAGGCATACCTCCAAACACGGAGTTGGTCCATCTTGTTGTCTCTCCCGTCTGCTGGTAGAAGAGTTCCTTCTCGTGTCCCAGTCCCTTGCCCGCAGAGGAGTCATGGCGGAAGAGGATTCTCCCGTCCATATCGGCAGGCATGAAGTACACGAATGATACTACCGCAAACAAAACAACTACTAGAATATCCAGTAGATACTTCTTCAAAAATTTCATTTTCCTTATAAACGTTTATATTTTGGTGGCAAAGATACTACTTTTTTTTGATACTAGAAAAGTTTCTCCGCTTTAGTATTATCTTTTTTAACTTTTTTACTATCTGCAAGGCAAATGATTGCTATCACTGCTATCACTCTTGCGGAAAAGAGGCTTAATCGAAAGTGAAGTAAGGCTTAACTGAAATAAATGAGGTTTTTGGGAAAAACTTTCAGAAAACAAGCAAATAATTTTGATATGTCATAGATTATCAGTAACTTTGCACCCCGAAAAAATAATAGACACAACATAATAATATGAAGATTGGTATTATCGTTGCGATGGACAAGGAGTTCACGCAACTCAAGACTTTATTAACTCAGTCACAGACAGAACGAAAGAACCATAAGGACTTCGTTCTGGGCAAGATAGGCGACAACGAGGTAGTGATGCAGCAGTGCGGCATCGGCAAGGTGAATAGCACCATCGGCGCCGTGGAGATGATAGACAATTATCACCCTGACCTCGTTATCTCATCGGGCGTGGCTGGAGGAGCCGATGTCAACCTCAACGTTACCGAGGTGGTGGTTGCCACTGAGTGCGTATACCACGATGCCTACTGCGGCGAGGAGTGTGAATACGGACAGATACTGGGTATGCCTGCCACCTTTAAGACTCCAAAGGAATATGTAGAGAAGGCTCTCAACATCAACAACTTGCCAACCAACAAGCACCCTAAGATACACGCCGGACAGATAGTTAGCGGCGAATGGTTTGTGGATAGCAAGGAGAAGATGCGCTCCATCCTGGAACACTTCCCCGAGGCTATGGCTGTGGATATGGAGAGCTGCTCCATCGCTCAGACTTGCCACATCTACAAAACTCCATTCATATCCTTCCGCATCATCAGCGATGTGCCGCTGAAGGACACCAAGGCACAGCAGTATTTCGACTTCTGGGCTAAGATGGCAGAGGGATCATTCAATGTGACCAAGGCTTTCTTGGAGAGTCTGTAACATTGAACTTTGAGCTTTGAACTTTGAACTTTGAGCTTTGAGCTTTGAACTTTGAGCTTTGAACTTTGAACTTTATGATATGCCATACGGATTATTATAAAGTTCAATATTCTGAGTTCAAAGTAAAAGTAATCATAAAGTTCAAAGTTCAATATTCAAAGTTCAAAGTAAAAAGTAATCATAAAGTTAAAAGTTCAATATTCAAAGTTCAAAGTAAAAAGTAATATGAATAAGATACCAAGTTTTACAATCAATCATAACAAGTTGCTCCGTGGCATCTACGTAAGTCGTAAGGACGAAGTGGGCGGAGAAGTAGTAACCACATTCGACATCCGCATGAAGGTGCCTAATCAGGAGCCTTGCCTGCACAATGGTGCCATCCATACCATCGAGCACCTCGCTGCCACCTATCTGCGCAATGATGAGGAGTGGAAAGACCGCATCATCTACTGGGGTCCAATGGGTTGCCTCACTGGCAATTACCTCCTGATACGTGGCGACTTGGAGAGCCGCGACATCGTGGAACTGATGAAGCGCACCTTTAAGTTTATCGCTGACTATGAGGGAGAAATCCCAGGCCAGGCAGCCAAGGACTGCGGCAACTATCTGCTCCATGACCTGCCAATGGCAAAGTATGAAGCCAAGAAATATCTCGAAGAGGTGCTCAATGTCATCCAGGACGAGAACCTCATCTATCCTACCCAGGATTAATATATATATATAAATATGAGAAAAGGAGTATCGCACATCCACGCTGCGATACTCCTTTTCTCGTATATGCTTACCATTTCAGTTTGCCATACTTTTCTTTATACCATAACTGCCAACCATTCACCAGGTTCTGCCATACCACGTATGCTCCTGGAGCCACGGCAGCAAGCGGATTGAGGAAGGTAAGGGTGAGCCAGATGCCCACGATGGTATTCTTCTGCCCTAGCGCCTGACCAGCACTGATGCTATCGCCGAAATGTCGACCCACAGCCTTGCCGATGGAAAACTGGATGAGGCATACCAGCAGAGGCACGACGAGCAGCAATGCCAAGACCCAGCCCGATACCTGGGCATGGAGAATATTCCTCATGGTCTCGCCCATCAATATCGTGAGATTGAAACACCACATATAGAAACCCAAATCGGGCACTCGCTTCACCAGCTCCACAAACTTAGGGATGTATCGGCGAGAGAGCAGCGCCAAGACCAATGGCACCACCAGCACCGTGGTAACATTTCTGAACACCATGGCACTCATCATCAAGAACGAAACGTCAGCTCCCTTCTCCACCATCGGGAAGAGGCTAGGAATGATGACCATCGTGAAGATATTGGCGATAACCGTATACGTGGTGAGCGAACCTATGCTGCCGCCCAACTTCTCCGTGACCACAGCCACCGATGCAGCCGTAGGGCAGATGAAACAGATGAAGGCTCCCTCCAAGATGAGCTTGGTCTCATAACTGCCGCCAAACTCGAAGATGAGCACCACCATCATCAGTGCCAGCGAGGTACGGATGAGCTGCAAGATGAAATGCCATGACTTCGGCTTCATCTCCTTGATGTCTATCTTGCAGAAGGTAACATAGAGCAACATGAAGAGCACCCACGGCATCAGCTTCACCAAGCGCGGACCGCTCCAATCACCAATAGGCTCCAAGAAGGGCACATTGGCAAATATCAGATATACCACCACTCCTATCACCAAGGAGCAAGGCAACGCAAACTTTCTAAAAAATCTCCACAACATATTAAGAAGCCAAAATCTATAAAACATTCTCAATCCAACATAAAAAAGAATCCCCAAATGACGAATTTACATTCGGCAAGAGGGGAATTCTTATGGATCCATTTATATATAAGCCTGGACTTATTCTTTGTTACTACGCTTGCGCTCCAAGTGATCCAAGATCACCTTGCGCATACGCATGCTCTTTGGAGTAACCTCTACGTACTCATCCTCACGGATATACTCCAAGCACTCCTCAAGGCTCATCACGGTCTTAGGGATCACGCGAGCCTTGTCATCAGAACCAGAAGCACGTACGTTGGTCAGCTGCTTAGCCTTGGTTACATTGATCACGAGGTCGTTCTCATGGACGTGCTCGCCCACTACCTCACCAGCGTAAACCTCCTCACCTGGGTCGATGAAGAACTTACCGCGATCCTGGAGCTTATCGATGGCGTAAGCGTATGCTGTACCTGTCTCCAGTGCAATCATACTACCGTTAGAGCGACGGCTAATCTCACCCTTGTATGGCTGATACTCCTTGAAGCGGTGAGCCATGATAGCCTCACCCTGAGAAGCTGTCAACACATTGGTACGCAGACCGATGATACCACGAGATGGGATATCAAACTCGATGTCCACACGCTCACCCATATTGAGCATAGAAGTCATATCACCCTTGCGGCGAGTTACCATATCAATCATCTTAGAGGCAAACTCCTCTGGCACATTGATGGTCAACTCCTCCACTGGCTCGCACTTCACGCCGTCTATCTCCTTGTAGATAACCTGAGGCTGACCCACCTGGAGCTCATAGCCCTCACGGCGCATAGTCTCGATGAGCACAGAGAGGTGGAGCACACCACGACCTGAGACAATCCACTTATCAGTAGTATCCTCAAATGGCTGCACGCGCAGAGCTAGGTTCTTCTCCAGCTCCTTGTTCAAGCGATCCTGGATGTGGCGAGAGGTACAGAACTTGCCCTCCTTGCCAAAGAAAGGAGAATCATTGATGGTGAAGAGCATACTCATGGTAGGCTCGTCCACAGCGATAGGTGGCAGTGGCTCTGGGTTCTCGAAGTCGCAGATGGTATCACCAATCTCGAACTTCTCCAAACCGATAACGGCACAGATGTCGCCAGAATCCACATGGTCTGTCTTCTTATGACCCATACCC
>ERZ1035006.94-NODE-94-length-70291-cov-74.852867_pt1 | contig 70291 bp, 52 predicted proteins | sample MGYA00520694_ERZ1035006 | MGnify/ENA primary metagenome ERZ1035006 (study PRJEB33766, sample SAMN09781746) | gut metagenome | biome: gut microbiome | host: Homo sapiens | place: Madagascar | study: EMG produced TPA metagenomics assembly of the PRJNA485056 data set...
AGCTAAATCCAAGGATTAAGAAGCCTGTGGGACACATTGCATTGAGCTTCAAACCCGAGGACAAGCCACGTTTGACGGATGAGTTCATGGCTAAGATAGCCCTTGAATACATGCAGATGATGGGCATCACCGATACCCAATTCATCATCGTAAGGCATCACAACACGGACAATCCACATTGTCATATCGTATATAACCGCATCAATAACGAGGGTAAACTCATATCAGACAGGAATGATTATAGGCGTAATGAGCAAGTGACCAAAGCTCTAAAATCCAAGTATGGATTGACTTATGGAACTGACAAGAGCAAGACTAACACTCGCAAATTGCGCAATGCGGAGCGTGCAAAATACGAGATTCACAATGCCGTCAAAGGTGCCTTGAAAGCCGCAGATAGTTGGCAAAAGTTCAAGAAAGAACTTGCAAAGCAAGGTGTTCACTTGGAGCTTGTCTATAAGGACAAGGAGCGAATCAAGGTACAAGGCATCCGATTCAGCAAGGATGGATATAGCTTCAAAGGTACGCAGATTAGCCGAGACTATAGCTTTGGCAAGTTGAATGTGAGGTTTGAGGATACGGAGAATCAAGTATCAGCAAGAGACAACTCTGCTCGACAATATGAGCAAGGTTGTCGCAAGGACGAGCATTTGCCATCCATGTCGGAAAGCAGCCAAGACCCTTGGAACGGCATTTCTTCCATTGGGCTTTTTGCTTCTGCCAACGCACAGACCTTTGAGCCATTCCCAGAGGATGAATCAGCCAAGAAGAAAAAGAAGAAACGCAGAAGAGGCTTTAGCCTTTGATGCAAGTTACAAACCATTCAAACAACAAAAGAAAGATGAAAGAAGAACTATTGGAAGCCATCTACGGCACAGTTGAGAGATTGGAGCAGAAAGTCGATGAACTTTCTGCTCCACCTAAGAATGCAGAGATAGGAAGAACTCCTGCTCCTACAAGTGTTGACACAAGCAAACTTGAAGAATCCATCCTTTCCGTATCTGCAAAAGAAGAGGAAACTATTGAAAAGTTGACAAGATTAAGAGACGCAATATGTGTCTATATCGAGCTTACAAAGAAGGAAACAATCAAAAATGAACAGCGTAGCAAACTCTTGTCTGATGCTGTTAACCAGTTGAAGCAAGAGCAAGGCGCAGCATCAAAAGACCTGCAAGAGCGACTTGACACAATAAGCAATATTCCTCAAAAGAAAGTTGTTACCTATCGCTTTGAGCCAACTTCTAAGTATGTTCTTCTTTTCATTGTAGGCTTGGTTCTATCACTTGTCCTTTCAATTTGGGGCAATCTCACCCAATGGAAAGCACATAAAAATTGGGAGGAAGCAAATTTGAAATACCGTGCTTTGCGAATGGTTCTTCCATCTGATGACCCGAATATTCGCTACATTGAAAAGAACTTCTCTGTGCAACGAGATGAAGATGTAATCACCAACGTAAGAAATCGTATTGCTGCTTACGAGGATTCTATTCGTCGCCACCACGAAATGGTTGAAATGGCTGCTTACAAAGACAGCGTTGCCACTAAACTTTTGGAAGAATCTAAAGATATTAAACGCATATTAGAAAATAGAAATTGATGTCATCATGACTTTCTTATAATACAATAGCAGGTAACAACTCTTATCAAAAAGGAGAAGTTACCTGCTAATTCGTAGCTATATTCTTTTGAAGAAGCCTTCATATTCTTCATCCAAGATTTTCCAAATACCATTTTTGCGACCTCCTTCTCTGACAATCAAATTAAGGTCTGAAAGTTGTTTAAGGTATCGCTGTACTTGGCGCAGGGAAATGCCCATGTTCTCAGACATTTGCGTGGCATTGATTTGAGGTGTTTGTGAAATCAATTTATAGATTTGTCGTTGAGCCTTTACGAATTCTTTTGTGACATTAGCTTTGGCTTTTACGACATCTCCAGCCTCTTTTACGACATCTTTTATGACATCTTCGGTTGCTTTTACGACATGTGGATTGTCTTTTATGACATCCATACCATAGTTGAGGTTCCACAGGGTAACATGGAATTCAGAAGCATTGGAATTGAACTCTGGAGCATGATAATTCTCCAAATTCTCAAAACGCTTATATTCACCTATTATCTTCTTCATACCACTACCTCTACGCTCCATTAGCTTCAGACGATGAAAGAAATCTGCGAGCAAAGGGTTACGACGTTTTGAAGGTACTGTCATTGGGTTGAGTTGTTGTATCAATCGCCCATCAAACATACCGCCTGGAGAATATACCTCCATGCGGTCATCATACATATCAATGTGTATTTCGCTACCAAGCTCCATGTAGTCTCTGTGAATGATGGCGTTGCATATCACCTCAGTTACAGCACGTTCAGGATAATCGGGCAGTTCCTCTCGATAATCAGCCTCTTTCCACCATCTTCGATGTGAATTGTTCCGAACAAATGCGACCGCATCTTGTAATTGTCCGATAACGCTTCCCTCCAGTTCTGCATCATCTAAGGCTTCGCCCAAACCGCTTGTCATGTCTAAACCATTCCAACGAGTACAAAATATGCGAGAATGGCGTATAGGGGAGTCGTCAGCCAATAGAGCACCAGCATTGGTGAGTTTGCCATCGTTATCTACAATGCCCCATGATACGAAATCATTATCATCAAACGATTGGTTCAACCGTTTGAAGTGTACTGATTTGAGCTTTGAGAAAGCCATATCCTCAAATTTATATGGTGAAGGAATAGCATCAAAGGAGCGACCTGCACCTCTCATTACAAGATTCTTTAGCTGAAGTCGGTCAGCAACAACAGACTCATTGCCAACTCTAACAAATGCCAAGCGTTGCTTATCGCCTATATAGTAATAAGGTGTCTCTTGTCCTTTGTAAACGTGAAGAAGCACAAGTTTCTTGCCATCCACCTCCTTAAATTCGAGGTTGACGGTTGGTATAGGGTCAAGTTTTGTCTTTATCTCTTCGCTTATTCTTTCGGCATCACTCTCTGCATCAGCAAGTCCAACCACTTGGTCATCATCACTGATACCAAACACCAATGTTCCACCTTCGCCATTGGCAAAGGCAGATACACTTTTTAGCCAGCTCTTAGGTCGCTTGACTTCGAGTTGCAGTTTCTTATCGTAGGCGGTTGCTTCGCCTATAAGATTATTTATATTCATTCCCAAAATTTAGTTTGGTCTTTATTACGAAAATTCTCATGTACAACTTTAGGCATTTGTTGAATGACTTCTCCTTGAAGGAGTTTTCCATTCTTCTTCTTGTTGCCTTTTACTCCTTCTTTACTCCAAGTTCCCCACTGTTTGAAGAAAAAAGGTATTGATTTTTGTTCTGCTTGTCGTTTTATGTTCAACACCCATTCTTCTTTCATTGGGCGTGCTATTGGACCACTTTCGCCTCCTACAATAATCCAATCAACACCTTCTAAATCAAGTTCCCCCAAATCACACAATAATGGTTCGCAAGAAAGAAACTTTACTTGTGCAGAAAGGTTTCGTAAAAAATCAATTCTGTACTTCGTTAAAGTATCCTCAACGGTCACACCCAACCATACGTTTTGAGGTATCAATCGTGAACTAAAATATTCCGCCATTCTTTCAGCACGCTTTGTTAAAAGCTGATAGGTATGCTGTGGTGTTTTGCTTATTACATCCATCACATTGTCAATAAACTCAAATGGAACATCCTCATGAAAAAGGTCGCCCATTGAGCATACAAATACAACAGAGGCTTTACGCCATTTTAAAGGTTCTTCTAATGCCTCTGGATGAATCGTATTTTTAAATCCATTTCTGTACTTGTAATTACCCATAGCAAACAACCTGCGTGCCATAGCTTCAGCATAACAATGTTTACATCCATTAGAACGTTTGGTACACCCTGTTACAGGATTCCATGTTCGTTCTGTCCATTCTATTTTCGTTGTGCGCATCTTGTATAGTGTAAGATGATTTTATCCTTATAAACTTTTTCGTATGTTACTAATGGAGAACGTCCACTATAAGAAATCAACTTTTCTTTTTTCATCAATTTTATTTCATCTGCTGCATGAGACGGCAAATGTCCTTGATTTAAAGCAAAGTCAAATGCGCCTCTGTTGGTTTCTATCTTGCCATCTAATATTGCTTGACGTATTTCTTGGCGAAATTTCATAATCTTAGTCAATTCCACATATCCAAATAGGTCTGCTTGACCTTTATTTCTATCATCGTCAATATCAAAATTTGCTTCTCCATTAATATTATTTTCTGTCCATGCTGTTTGGAGAAATTTCTCAACACCTCTTGGGTGGCTTGCTCCAAATATAATTCCATATACATTGCACCCTTTCTTTATTGTAAAAGGATATAAACGTGTTGGACAATTAACAGGGATTTTTTCTCTTAATTGTTCCAAGATACTTCTATGAATGTATTTATATGGTGCTTCTTTAGCTTTTTTCAAGTCTATATCAATTATATTTTTAAATTCGTCAGTATTGCCAAATCTATTAAAATATGAACTTGATAAATAAAAAAGAAAATCGACTTTCTTTGCATTAAGTAATGGCTGCAAATAAGTATCACTCATAAATTTTATTCCATTTTGGTCAAGAAACAATAATAACGGATGTTTTCCTAAATATGCTTTTACCTTAGGAAACAATAAGGCAACATCTGTATTGAGAATTTTATACTGTACGTGTTTAGACACAATTGCTCTTTTCAATTCCGCATGATTATCACAAAAACTTTCGCATGCTTTCTTGAGTTTTTCAACTTTATCTTTGTCGTATTCATTAAATAGCACACAAACTTTTTTATTTCTTGAAAAGATATTGCCGATTTGATTATTTACTTGTTTCAATATTCTTATCGGACTACCTTCTTGTCCTGTTACACTATAACCAGGACCTGCAAATAAATCAAATATGTAAATATCTGATTCATAATTATTCATAATAAATGTAGGAAGCCATTGTTTTGTATAGGCTTCAAATATATCAAGCTTTTTAAGAGTTCCCTCATCAAAAGGCTTTTCGTGTAAATCCTTCTGCATACTTATATTTCGTTTTGTTATTTACCAACAATGCATTCTTCTAACTTATCAAAAGTCGTATCAATAAATGTGTAACCAATCATCTTTGATGTATTAACGGATTGGAAATGTGCATATTGCTTGCGGACATGTTTTAGTTCAAAAGCCAAGCGGAGAGCCTTGCTGTCGGCATCATCCTCATTCGTTTGCTTCGCCTCTTTGCCTGTAATAGTTCGCACTTTAGTTATCTCATACACATCACGTACTCCTTGCCCTTTGATGTAAGGCATGAAGAAGTGGAGGTCTTGCAAGGCAATGGTTGTAGGAAACTGTTTACCTGTATAGTACAAGGTTGCCATTCCATCCACAAACGCTTGATATTGCCTGTTGTCCTCCTTTACCAACCCAATGAGTACACGGTTGCCCACTTCCACATATGCCCCCTTTTGTGGTATGACATGAGCAATAGTCTCGTATGACTTGGTATGAATGAGTTCTTCAATAAACTTTTCCAATAGCTTTCTGTTCTCCACATCTTTAGGACGGAGAGGAAAGGCACCGATATTCACTTCCTTGATGGTCTTGTAGAACTTCGACACAGCCACATCGTTTGGCTCGCCGTCACCAGGGAAGAGAATATAACCGCCTATCACCTCTTTCTTCAATGCGTTGGCATCATAGTCCTTATAGTATATGGCATCACGATAGCGGTGCATTTGGTTGATTGCATCCTCTGGTGGTACATCCACCCCTTTATCCTTGCCGTCAATGCGATACTTGGCATCAAAGAGATAGGTCATCTTCATGCCTTGCTGCAAGTCGTTCTTGGTGAGCTGCAATACGATGTCTGGTTTCTGTGGAACAGTCGGCACAACCAAGTCTTTCATGCCCACATTGTCATTTTCCTTGTCTACATTCTTCGGATTATAAACAAGTTCTGCCAGCTCCACACCATCCTTGCGGAACAGTATGCGTGAATGTTCACCCTTGCCAAGCTCCCATGAGAAGATTCCGTTCATCTCCATGCGGTTGCGGTGCTCCACATCTTCGTCGTCAAGATGCAGTTGTTCCTTGACAATATGGCTAACCTCAATGAAGCACCATATCTCATACAGAGTTGCTATGTCCTTTGTCTGCAAGCGATACAGCCCATCATTCAAGGAGTAGGCTCTTCGCAGCAAGTTCCATGTGCGGTAAATCTGGCTATAGCCTGTTGCCTTTTGCAACACCAAACTCTCTTGGCTCATTCCTTTGAACCGTCCAATGGTTCGGAAGAAAGGATGATGTTGCAGTCGTTTCAATGTTTCCGAGGTGGCAAGCATAGCCGATTTCATAGTGTCAGAGGCAGTCTTTACAGCTTCTATGCGTTGGCGCAGTTCCTCATACCGTTTGCTTATTTGATGAAGTGCAAATTTCAGAAAGCGGTTTTCTTGCGTGTCGTTCGATTGTATTTGCTGCTCAACACGATAGAGGTAAGCTGGTTCCACACGATGTTCTGCCAGTTTGTTCTCAATGTTATGGGGAGTCTGCTTCAGTTTGTCGGCTCTCAGATATACCTCCTCACCATGAAGTCTATGGCGAGGTCGGTCTATGATACTTTTGCAAGCTTTTATGAATTTCTGTTGCTCTCCCTCAAATACGCTCCACCAAACGATGTCGGGATGTTCACCGTTTTGGTCGGGCGAGAAACCATGAAACGTGCGTCGCATATAGTCTAATGACAACATGCGGTATTCTCGCTCAATATCCTCAACTATGGCTCGCCAATGTTCGTGATAGTCAAGTTTTGTGCTCAGAACTTCAAAACCGAAACGGAAAGTTCTTGTCTCTTTGTCAACCTTATATATAATCTGTATCTCGCTTCGCCCTATCTCATTCTTGTAGTTGATGAATCCTGCCAAGATATGGCGACGGAAGGTGAAGCGATCGTTGTCATTTTGCAGGATGGAACCAAACTGAGCGTCTTTCACATAGTCCTTGAACTCTATCCATATTGGATAGTCTGCATTGTCGAAAAATGTGGCAGGAGCAGGAACGCCTTGCTCGATGTCGGTCTCATGTTCGGCATCCAATGCCCGCTTTACAGACACGACCCCTTCTGACCAAGAGTAAGTGGAGTAGAGACTTTCCTCTCCCACATTACTCTTAGCCTTAGTCCATATGCCATCGAACTTCGTACATTCGATAAGCATTGTGAAATCCTTATGCTCAACAGTCAATAGTTCCATCTATATTCCTACTTTTAGCTCCAGAAACTTGTATAGCCCGAAACGAGTTTATCTTTCATCTCCTTCAATTTTGCCAAAGATATGGACTTTACGGTATTATCATCTCCCGATACTGCCTTTAATCCTTCTTCAATAGCCTTGCTTAAACTTTCAAGAAACTTGTCGCTGACCTTTGTGTCATCGCCTTCAATGCGTGACAACACCTTCATGCTTGTAATCTCGTCCAAGGCACGAGCCACTACATATCCTTGTGACAGTTCTTCTTCGTTTTCTCCCTTATTGTAAGGCAAATTGTTAACCACGTAGAGCAGGAACTCATTGCGTGTGCGATAGGCCACCTTGAACGGTGTGCCTTCAAGTACCGTATTAACCGCATCAAGGTAAGTAAGCACCGTTTCACAGACATCCTTGTTTGCAGCATATACATCCACCCCTTCAACGGCATAGCCTATAAGTTCCGTCTTGCCGAGTTTGCCTATTTGCTCATTTCTCTCCGTCAAGCCTCCGTGCAAATCCACCTCGTTCATCTCGATGGTCATGGCACGGTCAAGCACCTTGCGAGAGAACGAGAAGGTCGTTTCGTCCATATTCACCGTACCCACAACTATGAGGTTTTGAGGGATGCAGATTCCTTCCTCATTGAATTGTTTGCGAATGTCCTCGTTAGAAGTCAGCGATGCTGTCAAGTTGAAGTACCACTCTTCGTCTGCCTTTTCTAATATAGGGTCGGTTGTAACGGTACCATCCTCATGACTCTTGCGAGATTCTATCACACTCAGATATTCGGCAAAATACTGCTCTACAGGTGCAAGGTTCATTTCGTCCAAGCACAGGAAGTATGGTGTTTCGGTATCTTCCCATGCTTTGGCAATGAACTTCAAAAACTCTCCAGCGACAAACTCTGCCTTTCCACTGACACGGCTTACATACCCAGTCAAGTCGCTTGAATCATGCCAATTAGGCTTCACCTGTACCATTTGGAAGTTCTTTGGCTTTTGTGCCTTATAGTCATCCGAGCCTTCATCCCAACAGGCTCTTGCCAACTCTCGAACAATTCGGCTTTTGCCTGTACCAGAGATACCAGCAAGCAAAAGAAATGGTTTGGACTTGATTGCAGTGATGTAGGGACGATATTTGTATATCGCACTATTATCAACCACCTTTTGATCCTTTTGTTTTGTATCAAAATTCTTAAAGAAAGCCTCCTTGTCATTCCTATTAGGCATTTGTCTCATATAATCTTTATAATTTGTTTCTAATTTTGCATATCCATCCTTGACAACTATAACTTTAGAATAATTGTTAAGTGCATTTGTCATGATGTCCATATTCCCCATAGGGTCATGAAAAATATAAGTCAGCGCTTCCTTTAAATTTGCCGAAGAATTATGTTGTTCTAAATATTTTACAAGTTCTTCAACAACGAAAACTGGCTCAGACAAACCTTTTAGACTTTTGGTAAATGGATTTGGAGCATAATAACATTGTATCCAATGCTCCAAATATTCCCTGGCTTCATCTTCCGTAATAGAATGTGTAAACCGAGGAGTATATTTATCTTGGTCTTCAAGATATAATCCTAACTGACACGCCAATTGATAAGCGGTGCGGAAGAAATCATTCCCCATGCGAAGTCTGAAATCTTCTGCGCTCATTTGTTCGTGAGGTAGCTGCTGTACAAACTCACAAACTGTTTTTGGTGTGGCATTTCGCCACCTACATATTACATCAGCCATTATGTCCGTATTTTGTTATATCAATTTGCTTCATTAATGCCATTAGTACATCAACGATTATACTATTGCCTGCTTGTTTGTAAGTTTCTGTATCAGAACAAACAATTTTGAAAGTATCATCAAATCCCATAAGACGGAGACATTCACGTGGGGTTAGTTTGCGAAATCTACCATATTGACTATCTATCATGGAAGTGTCAACTTTTTCCATGATTTCGCAATCTTCTCCACATGGTCTTATTGCATATCTTTCAGAATGATTCGCTTTGAAATAGCTTTCTTCATAATCTTTCAATGCAAACAGATGCTCGTCTGTTTGAGGGGTATTGACATCATCTATCATTTTAGGATGAAAGACAAAATCGCCATGCCAATTAAACTGTTGATTTCTTTTTTGGCACAAGAGAATATCACCATTAATTTGGGTGTAACTTTTTTGATAATTTATACTTCTTGTTATAAAGTTTACTCCCTTTTGTCTAAGTAAATACTTTTTCTCGAATTGCTTCTGAAGATAATCATACACTGTTTTTACCAAAGGTATTGGTGCTGGATATTTGAAATCTGTCTCTCTTTTAAATCCAATACAATAGATGCGTTCACGACTTTGTGGTACACCATAATCTTTGCCATTTAAGACTTGATAGTATACATCATAATCGCAATCGTTCTCAAAAGTTTCTTTTATAATCTTCCATGTTTTACCCTTGTCATGACTAAGCATTCCTTTTACATTTTCAAAGATAAACACTTTAGGTTGGCACTCTATAACTATACGGGCAAATTCACGAAATAAGGTACCTCGTGTATCTTCAAACCCTCCATGCTTTCCACGTAACGAAAACGCTTGGCACGGGGCTCCACCCACAAATAAATCCACTTTGCCTTTGTATGGCTTTGCATCGAAATCGTGTACGTCGGTATGCCATTGTTCTTCAGATATTGGATAATTTGCGAAATATGCTTTTTTGCAATTTGCATCAATGTCTCCAGCAAACTGTATTTGACATTTAAGACCTAAGCGGTGCATGGAATGTTCTATGGCACCAATACCACTAAATGACGTAGCAAGCCTTATAGTTCTCTCGGGGTGAGAGAACTTCTGAAGCCGCCAATCCGTTTTTGAATCAATATTGGCATATGTATTTTGTATGTCAGAATATTTATTATTCATTTTCTATTCCATATTTCGTTATATCTATCTGTTTCAGTAAAGCAATTAGAACATCAACAACAATGCTATTCCCAGCTTCCATATATGCAGATGTATTACTTACAGCTATTTTGAAATCATCCTTGAACCCCATAAGACGTAGGCATTCTCTTGGAGTAAGTTTTCTCAAGCCATTAATACCTTTATCTTTATTATATGTAACATAGTTGTCAACTCCTGCACGATGCATTTTGTGCATAGACTGTAACAATGGACGAGCAATGTCTAAATCCGTCTTTATAGGTGTCTTAAAGTTTTTTGTACCAGGACACAATACATACTTCGCAACTTTCTCTGAAAGATAATATTTATCATCAATTTCCCTCACAGGAAAAATGAAATCATTAAATTTCTCTGATGCAGAACCATCAATTATAGCTTGACGATGTTCTTCATTTGAAGACAAAACTTTTACGCCTTTATTTTCCTCGAAATATTCGCTGTTTGTGTAATCCTCCAAGAAATCATACATCTTATACTTGAGAGGAATTGGAGCTGGGTATTTGAATTTTGTCTTTTTCTTAAAGCCGACACAATATAAACGTTCTCTTGTCTGCGGAATGCCATAGTCCCTTGCATTTAGAAGTTGGTAATGCACGTCATATCCGCAATAGTCCTTGAATGTATTGTATATTACCTCCCATGTGCGACCTTGGTCATGCTTAAACAACCCCTGCACATTTTCAAAGATGAAGACCTTAGGCTGACATTCTTTTACGACTCTTGCAAATTCCCTAAACAGCGTTCCTCTTGTATCTTCAAATCCTCGTTGCTCTCCGACAATAGAGAATGCTTGGCAAGGTGCTCCACCAACAAACAGGTCTATTTTGCCTTTGTATGGTCTTGCATCTAAATTATGTATATCAGTGTGCCATTGTTCTTCCGAGATTTTATAATTTGCGAAATATGCCTTTTTGCAATTTGCATCAATATCCCCAGCAAAAATAATCTCGACATTCAGATTCAATCTTTTGAATGCATATTCTATTGCTCCTATACCACTAAAAGATGTTGCAAGGCGAATAGTCCTGTTTGGATAAGAAAACTCTCTATCCACCCACGACTCACCTTGCAAGTCTAAATTAGCTTGCGTATTCTGTATATTTTTATGTTCCGCCATTGTTATTTTTCAGCCCAATCTTTTAAATTATCTCTCACCACCGACAAAAAGTTAATTTCATCAGCGACATCCTCTTGCGAGAAGTTTTCCGAGAGGGTTGAAATAACCTCACTAATTTTATTTATCTGCTCAAAGAGCAATTCTTTCTTATTCTGTTCCATCATTTTTAAATTCTTCAAACCGCACTAAGTCGGTCAGTTCAACATTTAACACTTTTGCTGTCATCATCAGACTTGCCAAGTCTGGCTGACTTGAATTGGTACACCATTTTGATATGGTAGTTTGATCTTTTCCAAGTTGTTCTGCCAACCAACGATTAGTCCGTTTTTTCTCTGCCAGCACAACTTTCAGTCTGTTCAATTCACGATTTGCCATATTTAATGTATTTCGATATGCAAAGGTACACATTTTATTCCAATTTTCATAAGTTTGATACTAAAAGTTATGATATTTTAGCAAACAAATGAATATACTTCACTATTTAAAGGGGCAAAATAACAAAGAAACAATATGCTATTTCAATTCTTAAAAAACTGCAAAAAGGAAGCAAACTTGTATGTTTTTTAAAAATTAGATTTATCTTTGTACCTGTAATCAAAGCGTTCTTTGTATATTGCAAAGTTGTGAAAGAAAAGAATATAACTCGTTTCTAAATAGTTAGCAGTTACATTCTTTATTACACTTAATTCGCTGATATTCAACCATAAAAGATTTTGTAGTGACTCGCTACGTGCAACAGTTTCAATTATCAAACTCCTATTTTGTAGTAAGACTCATTAGTGTCCAATAAAAATCGGACACGTTAATTAATTAATCAAATAGTCCCTTAAAAAGGGGATAATCGAGTTCTTTGACATCATTAAAAAAGTCTTATCAAACAGATCTCTTAGGTGGGTTTTGTCCGTCAATGAAATGCTTAGAATCTGCAAAACTTCATATGACGAGCGTTTCAATTGCATATCGTGATGAACAATAGCCACGAGACAATAAGTGATAATGGCAATACTAATCTGTATGCGTACAGCATTCTTCGCTTCCATTTTACCGTCTTGTATTTCAAGTTCGATTTGGCTCAGACTACATAGTAGGAACCTGTAAGATGAATCTTATAAAGTTCCTTGAAAGTATCATAAGCCCTATCGAAAATCTAGTAACTATTTGGTTCATACGGAATTGAGGACATTGCTGTAGAATCATGCTTTGATGCTGTGGTCACAGTATAGAAAGCTGGAACTTGAGCTTCTACGTCATATAAGACATGTATTAAGTCACGTAAACTCTCACGATTGCTCAGTTGCCTAAACATCATTGCAAGAAGCTGGTTCCAGCAAGTGAAGTGTTTCACGTATCGGTTGCCATCATACTTGCGTACGTAGTTGTTGAACTGAGTTCTATTCAGAAATGCAGTAAGTTGAGCGAAAACATATTTGTCTTGAAACATAGTAGCCAATTCTTTTTGGCTGAAAAGTTACAAAATCAAGTCCGTTTCATTGCTAAATACTGTATAAAAGACTATAAATCAACTGTTTCAAAGATCGAATTGCCCGTTTTTATTGGACACTAGTGAGTAAGACTAATTGTTCATATATATATCGGTTGTTTTCCGTAGCTCATATATCCAAATAAAAAGTAAAGCCCCATCTTAGTACACATCGTTGAGAGGAGTGGTGGGATTTATTGCTACAAAAATGTGGCTTTAATTCGCCTTCTCCAAATATTTTCTAAGAAAACCTGCTTATCGGGTAGAGAATTTTACGCAAAAGTTCTAAATTCCATTAATTTCTCCTAGATAGTCATGGGATATTTAGAAAAATATCGTATCTTTGTCCCCGAATTGAGGCGTTCTTTGCATATTGCAAAATACAGAAACGAGCAGAAGTCCGCTCGTTTCCATATTGTTACCTATATAATATAGGCAAACGCCCAACTTCTTGATTTTCAATCAAAGCCCAATTTAGAGCGAGTTATCTCTTTTAACATAAAGCTCTAAAGCAGCCAAAGGAGAATAAGAGAAGTTGGAACGCCCCAAGCCAGACCCTCACTATCTGATCAAGGGCAGAGAGCAGGAGTTGACTAAAGAGGAATTCAACAAGATTTCTCCCAGCAAGATCAGAGCCATCGAGATCTTGAAAGAGGGCACCAAAGCCATTCAGGAAAGAGGTCTGAAAGAGGATGGCAGAGGCTACATCATCGTTACTCTGGAGAAATAACAGACAAAACATATCCCTTTTTCTTCAGCGACTCAATCTTAACGGTCGCATCATGCTGAAGAGCATGGCGGAGATACGTCATCTGCACATTCACAGCCAGGGAGTTGGCATAGCTTACGGTACCCCACACCGCCTCCTGTATCATCTCCTTGCTTACTACATTGCCGATATTCTTCGCCAGCAGACGGAGGATGTCGGCTTGTCGGCTGGTGATGAGCACACGAGAGGAACGGGTACGAAGCTCATTGTTGTTATAGCTGAAGGTGGTTTCTCCGAAATGATACACCTCCTCTTCTATCGTCTCACTCTCATTCATGGAGAACCGCTCCTCTATTCTTGCCAGCAACTCTTCCGGATAGAAGGGTTTGGCAAGATAATCGTTTGCCTTCAGGGAGAAACCTTTCAGTCGAGCGTTCTTCTCCGTACGGTCGGTGAGGAAGAAGATAAGCACCTTCGGGTCGATGGCTCTGATGCGCTCAGCCACCTCATAGCCATCCATCTCCGGCATATTGATGTCGAGCAATACCAGGTCGGGCTTCACTTCCGGGAACTGCTCCCATGCCTTCTTGCCATTGCCGGCATAAGTCACATCGTAGCCATGCTGCTGCAGGAAACTCTTCAGCAACATGGAATACTTCAAGTCATCGTCTGCAAATAATATCTTGATCATTTTTTCTGTTGTTTATAGCGTTAAACCGGATGCATCAGGAGTGCTGCGGGATGACTATTGAAATCCTGGTTCCCTTGCCCACTTCGCTCTGCATCATTTTTCTGCCCCCATGGGCCTTCACAATCATATCAACAAAACTCAAACCCAAGCCGATGCCCGGCTGCATCATATCCGGGTAAGCATTGCTGCGATAGAACTTCGTCCAGACTCTCTGCTGCTCGTCGGGCGAAATTCCGATACCATTATCTGATACAGAAATCATGACTTCCCCCTTCTCGGTATCTCGGCAGGCAACATGGATATTGACAATGTCGCCGGAATACTTCACCGAGTTCTCCATCAGATTACTGACCACATTCAGAAGCTGGTCTCTATCTCCCATCATCCTATCGGAAGTGCGCTGGTAATCGAGCGAAACATTCACCTCCTTCTGCTTATTCTTTCGATAAACTGCCACCAGATTCTGCAAAGCGGCATGGATATCGAAAGAAGTTATCTGGAGTGGGATATGTTCCTCTGCCCTGATTACTTCCCGGAGTTTGGCGAGATAGGCAGTCAGGTTATCGCTCTCCTCTCTTACCGTCTCCATGATGAGGGCATTCTCATCCTTCTCATCAGTCTTTTGAGCAGAGAATACAGATACACACATCTTCAGCGTCTGCACGGGGCGCTTCAACTCGTGAATCATCGTATGCACGAAGTCGCTTCGCATCTTATCCACCTTCTTCTGCAGGAGCATCACCTTGATGAGATAAGCTATGCTTAGGAGAAGCATGATGGTAACCAGCAGACTTCCTATCATCTGCCACATCATTCCCTTCAGGATGGGCAGCATCGGCACCTGCATCCTCATCTGCATCGACTGATACTGGATAGGATTGAAAGGCACTTCCACCAGCATTTCGTGATGAAACAAGGTAGGAGACTCTACGATTCTTGTCTGCCACAGACGATGCTTTCCCGTCTTCATCTCTGCCCCGATGAAATCATTGCCCAGTTTCTTACTGATGAAACGGTCAAAATGCGCCTTGTCAAAGCGGGTAAGCTGGTAAGTGATGTAAGTATTCAGGCAATCAAAAGAATTGTTGGAATCCGTCTCACGCAAATCGAAAGTATCTCTCTTCTCCATCACGTTGCCGAATCCCGGCTTGCTATACACCACTCCACCAATGATTGTATCCGTATCCAGCGGAGAGCAAATCGTAGTACAGGGACGCTTGCTGTCTGAAAAATATGCCGTAACGACATAACCGATATGTGATTTTTCTTTTACCGCTGCTCCGATATTTGTCTGATAAGTGACTATTGCCTGTTCCGCCTTTTCGGCGTTTTTCTTCCCCATCTCTCCCATCGAATAGGTTACGCTATTGTAGAGCCAATAGGTCTGCAAGCCTATCAGCAGGAAAGAGGAAAGGATGGCGAGCAGCCAGACTTGTTTGATTCTTCTATTCATATCATTTTTTCTTTTTTCAGTGCAAAGGTACGAAGATTTCATTATATATAAAAGGTGAAGCAAGATTATTTTGCCAGCGTAATGTTTCAGTAATGATTATTTGCGATTTTGAGCCCGAAAAGCTGTTCCTTTGCAGACGAAAACAAAAAACAAGGAAGAAAATGAAGAAAGAAACAGTTTTATGCGCGATGCTAGCCACCGCCACCTGTGCAACAGCACAAAACGGGAAATTCCCGACATCCGGAGTTTCCGCAGACTCAATACAGACGGAAAATGATTCGATCAAAGCTAACCAAGAAGCAGAGATTAAAGCTGATAAGGAGGCAGAGATTCAAGCCGTAACCGTAACAGGTCATCGCCCGATGTACAAGATGAGGAACGATGCCCTGGTTACCCGTGTCCGTAACACTCCTTTGGCAAAGGAGTCAACGCTGGAAGATGTATTGAGGCACATCCCCGGCATGAGACAAACCGCCGATGGAACTCTGGAAGTAAACGGACTGGGAGCACCCATCATCTATCTCAACGACAAGAAGGCGACTTCTGCCGAACTCTCTCATCTCGATGTGAAGCTGATAGATGAAATAGAACTCATTACCACTCCTGGTGCAAAATATGATGCAACGACGGGAGCCGTACTGAGAATCCTGACGAGAAGAACAGACGAGGGTATATTCGGCAAGATGCAGGTGTATGATAAGTTGAGCGAGGTGAACACCAACCACGAGGAATTGACCCTGGGTTGGGTAACGAAGAAGATTTCGCTCACAGGATTTTACGGTTACACAGACAACCGATACAATGTGCATCAGCCACAGGAAGCGCTCGTAAGAGCCAATGATGGCGAATATCTCTTCGGAGCCGACCGCCATGGCAAGAACAAGGCAAATTATAACGCTACGGAACTCAACTTCGACTGGTTAATCAGCAAGCAGCACGAAGTGGGAATACAATGGGAAGGGCTTTGGCTGAATGGCGGCAGAAGCGAGAAACAGCAGCAGTACTATCGCTATCCTAACCCAGCAGGAGAAGATACAAATAGAGAGATGAAGCTTTCTGATGCGGATGGCGAGATGAAGTATTTTGATGCGGAGAGCCAGCAATGGGGACACCAGCGCAGCCACCACTTCAATCTCTTCCATCTGGCTAAATGGTCGAAACATCTCTCATCACAGATTTATCTGGACTATGCAAGGAACAAGGATTCTGACAGCCAGCCTATCACGGAGAAAGAAGGTAGCGAGATGCAGGAAACCCTCAACCGCTCTAATTCCAACTACGATATCTATAGTGGAAGAATCGAAGTCAAGCAACTCATCTCTGATAAACATTCCATCAACTATGGTGGCGAATGGAGCCTGATGGAAGGCAAGGGTAGAACCGAAAGTTCTGCCGATATGCTTGGAACTACGGAATACAAAAACCACGATACCAAGACGGCTGCTTACCTGCAATATCAGGGTGAAGCTGGCAGATGGAGCTGGTGGGCAGGCATCCGATACGAGCATCTCACATCCCGATACACCAATCTGTCGGAGGAATCTCCCGACAATATGGAGCGCCATTACGACCAGTGGTTTCCATCGTTCGGTATCACTCTCAACGAACCATCGTGGCATCACTCGCTCAGCTTCCGAACTACCACCGCCCGACCTTCTTTCAGTCAGCTCAGTGGGAACATCTACTATATCTCGCGCTTTCAGTATCAGATCAGCAATCCGAAGCTGCAGCCTGTCAACACCTATCGTCTGACCTACTCCGTGCAGTGGAAAGATTTCATGGGAATGTTGAGATACACCCGTACCGACCACTCCATCATGTACATTCATGAAGTGCCGGAGGACAAGCCCGTAAGATACGTGAGTACATTCATGAACTTCAACAAGATGCAGAAATACATGGCATATCTCAACTGGGGACACGTCTTCGGCTGCTGGCGTCCGAATGCCCATGCAAGCATCACTTACCAGCGCTTCTCTGTAAATGATCATGGAGAGCTAATCAGTTACAACGGAGCAACTTGGAATGCATCGTTTGACAATTACTTCACGCTACCAAACGACTATCAGCTGTCGCTCTCCTACAGTTTTGACAACGGAGGACAAGTGGGCAAAACGAAGTTCAGCCCCACTCAGAACTGGAGTCTTGGTGCCAACAAATCGTGGATGGACGGCAGATTACAGGTTGCCTTCAGTGCCAACGACCTCTTCCATCAGCAGCTCTTCAAGGAGCGAACCCACGAGCATGCCGTTGACTTCTCCCAGACTGAGGATTACAAGCTATGGAGCTACAAGTTGACCGTAACCTGGAAATTCAACAAGCGCAAGGGAAGATACAACGGCATGAACAGTGCGGAAGATGAATTGAACCGACTATAGCCGGACAAGACTCTCTTATCTTAATGATCTTTATAATTTCAAGTATCCGGGTTATCCCACTCCCAGCAGTTCTACTTCGAATATCAGGGTAGAGCCGCCTGGGATGCCCGGCTGCGAGAACTTGCCGTAACCCATCTCGGCTAGGCTGTGCTCCCTTCGGGTCGCCCTGCTTCAACACCTTATAATATATACCACGAGGCAGCGCCATAACGCCCTCCTCCTTTGCCTTTTCCTCCAGCCAACGCTTGTTGGCCTCAACATATTCTCTTTTTGCCATAAATCTATTTGATACTTGATATACTATGATTTTTGGTTCTTCCCACTAGACCCCCAAAAAATATGCAATTTAGTGCAGTTTAAAGCTCAAAAAATATGCAATTTAGTGCAGTTTGGAGCGTTAAAAATATGCAATTTAGTGCAGTTCGTTGATAAAAAGTTTGTGTAACTCATTAAAAAATAGTACCTTTGTGGCAAAATAAAAAGATTATGACTGCAACAGCTTTAGAACAAATATTAAGAGACCAGCAAGAAGAGCTATTCTCTAGGGATGAGAGCCAACTGGTAACGAGGCGGGAAGAAAAAGAATTCGACCTCGAAAGCCAGCTAGCCCAAATCGTTATTGGCGTAAGAAGATGTGGTAAATCCACCCTTTGCCAAAAGGTGTTGAAGGAAAGTGGAGTCAACTTCGCTTATGTCAACTTCGACGACGAGACCTTGGCATCGCTTCAGGCTGACCAACTCAATGATGTGATACAAGCTTTGTATCGCATATATGGTCAGTTCACGCATCTCTTTATGGATGAAATACAGAATGTGTCTAAATGGCACCTCTTCGTGAATCGCTTGTTGCGACAGGGACTGCATCTTGTGCTGACAGGAAGCAATGCCAACTTGCTAAGTGGCGAACTAGCCACGCATCTCACAGGCAGATACAATGAGATACATCTTTATCCCTTCTCCTTTGCTGATTATTGTGTGGCAAAGAATGTTAATACAGATGCCAGGACCACTAAGACCAGGGGACTATTGATGCATGCCATGGACAATTATCTGAAGCAGGGAGGACTCCCTGAGACCCTCTTCCTCAAGCGACAAGATAAATATGTATCGTCGCTTCTCACGGCCATTATATCCAAGGACATCTGCCAACGATATAGTGTGCGCTATAAGAAGACTCTTCAGCAGTTAGCCAATGGCATGCTGGATCGCTTCTGCCAAGTGATATCTTATAGCGACGTGCAAGATGCTTATCAGATCAGTTCGATACATACCGCCAAGAATTACGTTGCTTATCTAGAGAATGCATACTTGATAAGATTGGTGCCTCGTTACTCATTCATGAGTATAGAGCGGCAAACTAATCGTAAGGTATACAGTATAGATAATGCCTTCGTTACCAATCATGATGATGCATTGCAAACAGAGAATTTGGGATGGAGACTAGAAAACATAGTGGCTATAGAGTTGTATCGCAGAATGGAGCACGAGAGCCAACAGCTATATTACATCCGGAAGAACAGAAACTACGAGGTGGACTTCGCCCTTGTGGATCGCAATAAAGTAACAGAACTGATTCAGGTTACATACGATTTCTCACAACCCAAGACCAAGCTCTATAACAGAGAGATAGGCGGATTGCTGAAAGGAAGTGCTGATACTGGATGTAGGAATCTAACGCTCGTTATGATGTATGGAGAAGAAGATGATATCCAGATTGATGGGCTTACGATACATAAGGTGTTGGCATCCAACTGGCTAATCAATGATAGATAACAACAATATAAATATAAGTAATGGACAAACTGAAAGTTTTATTGGGCTTCGACCCTAAGACAATGAAGGTGAAGACGGAGCTGGTAGCCGGCATGACCACCTTCCTCACTATGTGTTACATTCTGGCGGTGAATCCTACCATCCTCGCTACTACGGGTATGGACAAGGGCGCCTTGTTTACCAGTACAGCCATCGCATCGGCTATTGCCACACTGCTCTTGGCTTTCATGGCTAAGTTGCCTTTCGCCCAGGCTCCTAGTATGGGATTGAACGCCTTCTTCGCCTTCACCCTTTGCCAGGCAATGGGACTCTCTTGGCAGCAGGCACTGGCGGTGCTCCTCATCGAGGGCATCATCTTCCTCGCCATCACCTTCCTCAATATCCGCGACAAGATATTGGAGTGTATTCCTACCAATCTGCGCTATGCCATCTCGGCCGGTATCGGTATGTTTATCGCCTTTATCGGATTGAAGAATGCCAACATCATCGTGGCTAGCGATGCCACCTTCGTGAAGTTGGGCAACTTTACCCCTGTCTGCATCTTGGGCTTGATCAGCATCATGCTCAGCGGTGTGCTGATGGCTAGGAGAGTGAAGGGTTCGCTCTTTATCGCCATCATCGTATCTACCTTGGTGGGTATTCCTATGGGAGTGACTGAGATACCTGACGGCTGGTTGCCAGTATCTACTCCTCATAGCGTGGCTCCTATCTTCTGCCAGTTCGATTTCAATGGATTCTTCACTCCAAAGATGATCATGGTTATCTTCTCGCTCTTGCTGGTCAACATCTTCGATACCATCGGTACGATCGTGGGCTTGGCAGAGAAAGTGGGTGTAACCAAGGAGGATGGCACCATCCCTCATGTCAAGGAGGCAATGATGAGTGATGCCATTGGTACTACGGCGGGTGCCTTGCTTGGTAGCTCTACCATCACTACTTACGTGGAGAGTGCTTCTGGTATCGCCGAGGGTGGACGCTCTGGTTTGACCTCTTTCTTCGTGGGCGTGATGTTCTTGCTCAGCGTGTTCTTGGCTCCTATCTTCCTCTTGATTCCTAGTGCTGCCACCAGTGGTGCCTTGGTATTGGTAGGTGTATTGATGGTGGATGCCGTGAAGAAGATAGAGTTGGATGACATCTCAGAGGCTTTCCCTGCTTTCATCACGATGATTACGATGGTGCTCTGCTATAGCATTGCCGATGGTATCTGCCTCGGTATCTTGAGCTATGTGTTTATCAAGATGATGATTGGCAAGTTCAAGGACTTGAACATCACCTTATATATATTGGCAGTATTACTGCTCATCAATTACGCATTCGGATAAGTTCTTATCATATAGATAGCTAAAAGAGCCTTTGATACTATAGGTAGAAGTCTTCTTCTCTTATAATATCAAAGGCTCTTTCTATTAGGATAAGTCTCCGAAGAATATAGGTTCGTCGGTCGCACAACAGCTGCTATGCACACGCACATCAGCTGTTGTGCGCATGTCTATCAGCTGTTGTGCACTCGCACACCACCTGATGTGCGATGATTTTATATAACATGGCGGCAACCTGCATCACGCAGATTGCCGCCTTTCTCATTTCTAACTAACTAATTTATCTATCAACTATTCAAAAAATGTATCTTTACTTCAATCTCAAGATATTGAGCGAGTTGGCTGGGATTTCGACATCCACGCCGTCCTTCTTGGTGGTGATGAAAGTCTCCACTGGATAGACGTTGGTTGGATTGTCGATGGTGTTCTCCTCCAAACCGTTCTTTGCCGAGAGACGAATCAACTTGCCATCAGAGATAGTCTTGCCGTTGAGGTTCACCTTGGCGGTGGTATGCTCTGCGCTGGTGTTGGCAATCTTGAGGATAACCTCGCCAGTCTTTTCATCCAATGTGGCGGTAGAGAAGATGCCTGGCTGGGTGTTCGCTTTCAGCTTGGCAGCGAAGACTTCTTTGCCATCCATCTTGGCGAAGATGCTGTCGCCTACCACCTTCAGTTCGATGTCATACCATTTGCTGGTCTCTACCTTCCCAGGGCAAGTGGCTACCTGAGCCTTGGCACCATTCACAATCTGCTCGATACCGTGCTGGGTGTTGTTCCAACCACCGAGGTTGAGCCAGCAATAGTTCTTCTCGTCCACGTAGTTGAAGATAACGAGGAAACCCTCGTTGCCTGCGTCTTTTTTCGCGCGTACCTTATATATATAGCCATCAGATGCGATGGTGCCTGGGTTCAAGCGGATGCAAGACTCCTCGTTGCTGGTCTGCTTAATCTCATCGCCCTCTACCTTCCATGTTCCGTGGATATCGGTCTGGTTGAGTTCGAGGGTAGCAGGGAGCGCATTGCCCTTGTCATCGGTGTAGCCTTGGTCTTTGAAAGATACCTGAGTGCCCCATGTGCCCATACCCACTCGGCAAACTGCTGGCTTCACACGAGCCTGCTCATACTTGTATGGAGACTCCTGCTTTACTGGCAATACACGAGTACCGATATTGTTTGCCATCACGTTCTGCACGTAGTAAGATGGAGTACCGAATACCTTGTCTGATGTGTATTGAATCATATCAGGTGCCCACATGCGGTTGTTGAGGTTGGCAAAGATAGGAGCGTAAGACGCCATCGTTACGATATCCGAATTGTTTTCGATGCCCATCATATACACAGCCTCACCAAGGGCTGCATCGAGCGAACCCATATTGCCAAAGCCCTGTGTTACGGCATACTCGCCTACGTATATCTCACTGCCCTTGCGGTTGTAAGAATCATACTTATTAAAGTTTTCGGCAAACCAAGCTGGGTTGCGATAGTAGTGCTCATCGAGAAGCTCCACACTCTCTTGGCTATCCCACTTAGGGTTGTCATCGCCCCAAGCCACTACGTTACCAATCAAGTGCATCTTAGGATATTTAGCCAATACGGCATCCTTAAATTTCTTGAATCGCTCATAATAGTGGTCGCTCTGTGCGGCTGGGTCTGGCTGGTTGTTCTCATTACCAATCTCCAAGTACTCGATGTTGTATGGCTCTGGGTGTCCGTTCTTGGCACGCAAGGCACCATATTTAGAGGTAACAGGACCGTTGGCATACTCCAGGGCATTCATGCACTCTTCTATCCATGGCTGGATGCTATCCACCGGAGTCATACCGCCGTGCCACAAACCTACGTTCACTACATAGAGAGGCTTGGCATTCAAGTCCTCGGCGAGCTGCAGATACTCGTCGAATCCCATACCGTCGCTGGTGCGATAACGCCAGTTCACGTTCTTATGTCCCGGACGCTCCTCGATAGGACCGATGGTCTTCTCCCAGTGGAAGGCATTCTCAGGAGACTCCTGTCCCTCTACGTAGCAACCGCCTGGGAAGCGGACGAACTTAGGATGGATATTATAGAGAAGCTGAGCCAGGTCAGGGCGCAAACCATTTTCACGATTCTTGAAAGTAGGAGGGAAGAGGCTTACCACATCCAACAGGATGGTACCCTTGCCATCTGCCACGAGGGCAAACTGTGCCTTGGCATCATTGGCGTTGGCTGTGAGTTCAGCTGTATATTTAGTCCACTTCTTGCCAATCTTGCCGTTAATGGTGGTCTCGGCATACACCTTGTCGCCCTTTTCATTGATGAGCTGCGCCTTGAGGTTGCCTTTGTAGCTACCCTTAGCCCAGAAAGAAAGCTTATAGGTTCTGCCCTGTACGGCATTGATGCCCCAGAAGCCCTCGTTGATGAGAGAGGCTGTGGCGTTAGGGGTGGCAGCAACGGAGAGTTGGAGAGCCTTGCCCTGTGCCTTGTTGAGCAAACCTTTATTGATGAGCTGTGCGTTGATTTTGGCACCAGCGGCAGCTGATGTCTTCCAAGTAGGGATATCCTTGTCGGCATCCTCGAAAGAGCGGTTGCTGATGAGTTCTGCATAGAGACCACCATCGGCAGCATGGTTGATATCCTCGAAGAAGATCCCATAGAGGTTAGGAGATACCTTGACACCAGGGTTGCTGGCATCTACATGGATAGTAACTTGGGCGTTGGCAGCCATAGCAGTGGCTAGCGCAGCCGAAAGCAAAATCTGTTTTTTATTCATTGTTGTTTATTCCTTATTATTTCTTAGGTTTATTATACATTGTTGTTTCTGTGTACTCCACCCCATCGTTTCGTACACAGCCGCAAAATTACAAAGAAAAGCTAAGGAAAGGGTGGACAAAAGGGGAGAATAAAGTGTAAAAAGGTGGATTTCGCACAGAAAATGCACAGAAATCCACCTTTTTACATGATATTGCTAGTCTTTTTCCTTCTTAATAAAGCAGCACCAATCCTGCGAATGCCGAGTAGAGAATCATGCGGATGGGGTTGATGTGCATCACCTTCACGCCGATGAATGTAGCAAAGAAGAGGGCGATGGAGATGTAGAAATGCCATGGATTCTGAGGGGTGGAGAAGTTCTCGCCATTCATCAGGAGCAGGGCTGCGGCTCCCACCAAACCAACGATGGCAGGACGAAGACCGATGAAGATGCTCTGAACGGCTGAGGTTTTCATATACTTGTACAGCATTCTGCTGATAAGAATCATCAAAATCAAGGAAGGAAGAACCAAGGCAAAGGTTGCCACGGCACTGCCCAATACTGCCATCATGCCACTCATGCCTGCATTGTGCACGGCGGTATAACCGCAATAAGTAGCAGCGTTGATGCCGATAGGTCCTGGTGTCATCTGCGAAATGGCGACAACATCGGTAAACTCTTGCATCGTCATCCAATGATACTGGGTAACCACCTGACCCTGGATGAGGGAAATCATAGAGTAGCCACCTCCGAATCCGAAGATGCCTATCTGAAGGAATACGATGAAAAGCTGAAGAAATATCATTTCAATTAATAATTAATAATTGATAATTAACAATGAGGCTTACGCCTTTGCCTCGGAGGCTTCTATACATTATTAATTATACATTGTACATTAAACATTACTCCGTTGGTTGAATGAACTGACCATAAATGTAGCCTCCCACGGCGGCTGCGATAATCACCCAGATGGGGTTGACGCCTACCAACCATATCAGGAGGGCGGAGAGAATAGGAATCCAGCAGTTGACGAGCGAAATCCTGGCACTTTTGGCAAGCGAGAACGTAGGTACGGCTATCAATGCCACGACGGCAGGACGGATGCCGGCAAACAGGGCTGCCACCACCTTGCTGTCTTCAAACTGATGGAAAAACATAGCTATTGCTAATATAATAAGGAAGGATGGCAACGAAGCGCCGAGGGTGCAGACGATGGCTCCCGGTGTCTTTGCCAACTTATATCCGAGCAAGGAACTCATGTTGATGGCCAGGGCACCCGGACAAACCTGGGTGGTAGCGATGGCATCCAAGAATTCCTCCTTCGTCATCCAATGATGCTTGTCGACGACTTCGGATTCTATAATAGGAATCATGGCATAGCCACCCCCAAAGGTGACTATGCCAATCTTCATAAATGTTTTGAATAATGTGGAATATTGAACTTTCATTCAATGATCAATTATACATTATTAATTATACATTGTAAATTACTTTACTCTTTCTTCAATCCACTGACGTGCATTGACAAATGCCTCAATCCAAGGAGTTACCTCGTCGTTGCGGCGGTCAGCTGGATACCAGGCGTTCTGCCATGGGAAGATGGCACGCTCCAAGTGTGGCATCATAGCCAAGTGGCGACCATCTGCAGAGCAGATACCTGCTACGTTGTAGTCACTGCCGTTAGGATTACCTGGATACTCAGCGTAGTTGTACTTCGCAATGATGTTGTAGTGATCCTCTGGCTCTGGCAAGTAGAAACGGCCCTCGCCGTGAGCTACCCAGATACCGAGCTTATCACCGCTCAAGCTACCGAACATCACACTGTCGTTCTGAGGAATAGTCAAACCGAGGAATGTACTCTCGAACTTCTTGGATGTGTTGTGGCAGAGGTGTGAACGATGCTTGTGCTCAGGATTGATGAGGTTCAACTCAACCATCAGCTGGCAACCGTTGCAGATACCGAGTGAAAGGGTATCCTCACGGGCATAGAACTTATCGAGTGCCTCCTTAGCCTTAGGATTGTAGAGGAATGCACCAGCCCAACCCTTGGCAGAACCGAGAACGTCGGAGTTAGAGAAACCACCGCAGAATACGATGAAGTTTACATCCTCCAGAGTCTCACGACCAGAAATCAAGTCGGTCATCATCACATCCTTCACGTCGAAGCCAGCGAGATACATAGAGTATGCCATCTCACGCTCACCATTGGTACCCTTCTCACGGATGATAGCTGCCTTGATGCCAGATGGCTTGCGACGGTTAGCGTCGAGACCATAGCTAGACAAGGTACCCTTGAAGCTATAACCAAACTTCATCTCGATAGGCTGCTTCTTATAGTTGGTGAAGCGCTTCTTAGCCATACCGTTCATGCTCTGCTTGCGGTCGAGGAGGTAAGAGGTCTTATACCAAGTATCGCGCAAAGCGTTGATGTCGAACTCGTGCTCGAAGCCTTCCTTCTTGATGATGATTTTGCGGAGCTCAGGAGCTGGATAACCAATCTTGGCATAGCCGATGCCGTTCTCATCGAAGAATGCCTTCAACTCGTCCTTGTGAGCATCGCTTACCTGGATGACAACACCTGGGTTCTCTGCGAAGAGAGTCTTGATGATGTCGGCATCTGCGATGTCGTGGAGGTTGATCTTCATACCACCCTCTACGTTGGCGAATGTCATCTCGAGGAGAGTTGTAATCAAACCGCCGGCGCTGATATCGTGACCAGCCATTACCCAACCACGGTTGATGAGCTCCTGTACGGCGTTGAAGCAGTCAACGAAGTACTCTGGGTTCTTGACGGTAGGAACATCGCTGCCCACCTTGCCCAGGCTCTGAGCGAAGGCAGAACCACCGAGGCGCTGCTCGTCGAAGCTGAAGTCGATATGGTAGAGGCTTGAGTTCTTGTCGTTGACGAGAACAGGACTAACCACCTTCTTGACATCTGAAACCTCACCACCGGCACTTACGATAACGGTACCAGGAGCGATGATCTTCTCGCCGTTAGGATACTGCTGGGTCAATGAGAGAGAGTCCTTACCTGTTGGTACGTTTACGTGGATGGCGCAGCAGAAGTCTGACAATGCCTTCACACCCTCGTACAGACGGGCATCCTCACCCTTCTGGCTGCGGCAAGGCCACATCCAGTTGGCTGAAAGGCTGATGCTGTCCATGCCATCTGCCAATGGAGCCCATACGATATTGGTCAATGACTCTGCTACAGAGAGTACAGAACCTGCCTTAGGATCGGCAAGACCTGCCTGAGGAGCATGACCCATTGCTGTTACGATACCCTTCTCGCCACGGTAGTCGAGTGCTACGACACCACAGTCAGAAAGTGGCAACTGAATCTGACCCTGTCCCTGCTGACGGGCAATCTTACCTGTTACGGAACGGTCCACCTTGTTGGTCAACCAGTCCTTACAAGCCACAGCCTCCATCTGGAGAACACGCTGCAAGTACTCGTCGAGGTTATCTGCAGAATAAGTTACATCTTCATATTTGCGCTCTACGGTCTCATCCACCATCACAGTCTTAGGAGTATGACCGAACATCTGAGCTACATCAAGGTCGAATGGCTTCACGCCGTCAGCCTGCTTGAAGCTGAAGTGAGCATCGCCAGTAGTCTCACCTACCACGTACATTGGAGCACGCTCACGGTCGGCAATCTTCTGAACCTCATCGAGATACTTCTCGTCGATGAGCAAGCCCATACGCTCTTGGCTCTCGTTGGCGATAATCTCCTTGGCACTCAAAGTCTTGTCGCCGATAGGCAACTTAGACATATCGATTTCGCCACCGCACTCTTCTACCAACTCAGAGAGACAGTTCAAGTGACCAGCTGAACCGTGGTCGTGGATACTAACCACAGGGTTCTCATCATTCTCTACGAGAGCACGGACCAAGTTGTAAGCACGCTTCTGCATCTCAGGGTTGGCACGCTGAACAGCGTTGAGCTCGATACCATTGCTGTATCGACCGGTATCTACAGAAGATACACTACCGCCACCAAGACCGATGCGATAGTTGTCACCACCTACTACGACAACCTTGTTGCCCTTCTGTGGCTCACCTTTCTTATAATCACGCTTCTTGCCGTAGCCTACACCACCAGCGAGCATGATGACCTTGTCGTAAGCATACTTCTCACCGTTCTCCTCGTGCTCGAATGTAAGCACAGAACCTGTAATCAGTGGCTGACCGAACTTGTTGCCGAAGTCAGAAGCACCATTGGATGCCTTGATCAAGATTTGCTCAGGAGTCTGATAGAGCCACTTACGTACTGGCATCAAGTCTTCCCAGTCACGCTCCACGTCGCTCTTGCCGTTGTCATCCTTCAATCGAGGATAAGCTGTCATATAGCAGGCAGTACCTGCGATAGGCCATGAACCTACACCACCACCCATACGGTCGCGAATCTCACCACCTGTACCGGTAGCAGCACCATTGAAAGGCTCCACAGTAGTAGGGAAGTTGTGGGTCTCAGCCTTGAGGGAGATCACACTCTCGATGTCCTTAACCTGGAAGAAATCGCTGGTAGTCTGATCGGCTGGAGCAAACTGCTCGATAACAGGACCCTGAGAGAAAGCTACATTATCCTTATAGGCAGAGAGAATCTTGTTAGGGTTCTCCTGAGTGGTCTTCTTGATCATGCTGAAAAGAGAAGACTCCATCTCCTTGCCGTCGATGATAAACTGGCCGCCGAAGATCTTGTGGCGGCAGTGCTCTGAGTTGATCTGTGCGAAACCGAAGATTTCGCTGTCGGTGAGAGGGCGTCCGTTCTCTTTCTCCAGCTTGTGGAGATAAGCCATTTCGTCCTCGCTGAGGGCAAGACCCTCTTCCTCGTTGTACTTTTCGAGGTCATCGACGTACTTGATAGGTTCTGGCTCGTGGTTCACGGTGAACACATCCTGTCCGATACCGTTGTACATACGCTGGAGCATAGGGTCGTGCTCAGCGTCCTCGCTATCCACAGGGAAGTACTCCTCGATACGCGAAATGCCGTCAAGACTCATGTTCTGAGTTATCTCAACGGCATTCGTACTCCAAGGAGTAATCATTTCACGGCGTGGGCCAACATAGAAGCCCTGCAACTGCTGGGCGTCCTCTAAAGTCGCGTCACCATAAAGCCAACAAAGTTCATTGATTTCGTCCTGAGATGGTTTGTGGTCAATCTCGGTCGCAATCACACTCTTAGATGGAGTTCTGAAAAAAAGAATCATACTATTTTCTCTTTTTATATTGTTAATGTATTTATTTTGAGTGCAAAGATACAGTAAATCAAAGACACTACAAAATAAATACAAGTTTTTTATATTTTTTTTGTTGAGATACCACCTTATTCCTTGATGGTGAACTCAAACTTCAAGCCACCTTCGGGCAGATTGCTGACTCGGATGGTTCCTCCGTGCAGCAAAACGGCGTTCTTCACGATGGCTAGTCCCAGACCTGTACCGCCCATCTTGCGGCTGCGGCCTTTGTCCACTCTGTAGAAACGCTCGAAGAGGCGAGCCAGATGCTCCTGTGGCACTCCCTGCCCATTGTCACGGAAGATGAAATGCCACTTGTTGCCCATCTTGTTGCCCTCCAAGGTTATCTTGCAGCCCTCGCCAGCGTAGGCGATGGCATTGTCGGTCAGATTGCGGAACACGCTGTAGAGCAAACTCCTGTTGCCCTTCACCACAATGCGACCTTGCAGTTGGTTGTCAAAGGTCATCTTGCGCTCCTCACGAGCCAAGGCTGTCTCTTTGGCTATGTCGCTCACCATCTGCGTGATGTCTACAGCCTCAAAGTCTATCATGTCGGCGCCATCGTCCAGTCGGTTCAGCGTGGAGATGTCGTGGAGCAGGGAGGTGAGTCGCTCGCTCTGGGCATAGCAGCGATGCAAGAATTGCTCCTTGGTTTCCTCGTTGATATGCGGATTGTCCAGAATGGTTTCCAGATAGCCCTGGATGCTAGCCACTGGGGTCTTGAGCTCATGGGCTATGTTCTGGGTGAGCTGTCGTTTCAGGATGTCTTGCTCTCGGCGAGTGGTCTGTATGCGCTTGTACATCTTGATGATGCGCTCGGCTATCTCGCCCAGTTCGTCATTGGGGAACTTGGCTAGGTCTTCCACCTCCAGGCTCTCGTTGTGGTCTGCCTTCCAGGCAAAGATGCGCAGCTTGGAGATGTTCTTGCCCAGACGGTTGGTGAAGCGATAGAGCAAGATGGTGAGCAGGATGATGGCTCCGATGGCAAACCAGATGTAGTGCTGGTCGGCCTGTAGTGACTTGGCCAAGTCGTCATTATATGGCAATGCGGTACGGATAATGAGATGGGTTTTAGGGAAATAAGACGCCACGTAGAAGTAGTCGTGCTTCAGAGTCTTGGACTGTCGCTCCACACTGGTGCCCTGGCCTGAGCGCAAAGCCTCGGCAATCTCGGCACGCTTGGCATGATTGGCAAAGTGGCGATAGTCGGGGCTCATATTGTCGTATACCACCTTGCCATCGGGCAATACCAGGGTTACACGAAGGTCCTTGCTCTCGTGTCCCTTGACAAATGCTTCCAGCTTGGCTTCTGCCACCCTTACACTATCCACTATGGCTAGGCTGTCGCCCTTCACCTTCTCTCCATCCGATAGCAGAATGCCCTCGGAGGTGGAGAGCTCCAAGTCCTCGGCTAGCAATTCATTATAGTTGGCTAACTTCAGCGTGAGCGTACTTATCTTAAACTGCTTCTCTCGGTTCTGCTGAAACACGATGAAGCTGACGGCGAACACAAGGAACACCGTCAGCACGCTGAAATACAACTTTCTACCTACATTGTTTATCTTAAACATATGAATTCTTCACTCTTCGTTCTTCACTCTTCACTTACTTTATGCATCAAAGTAATATCCGAATCCCAAACGTGTAACGATACATTTGGCAAACTTGCCAATCTTCTTTCTCATTCGGGTGATGTTGACATCCACCGTGCGGTCGAGCACCATCACGTCCTTAGGCCAGACACGGTCTATGAGTTCCTGGCGAGAGAACACTCTGCCCTTTTCCTCCAGCAAGAGATGGAGGAGTTCGAACTCGGTCTTGGTGAAAGGCACATTCTCCCCATCGATGCTCACGGTCTTTTTGTCCAGATTGAGCACCAATCCCTGATAGCTGAGGGTGGTAGGCTCTTCCACCTTGCCCAGCTTCTCTGCCGTGCGGCGCAATACGGCCCTTACTCTCACCATCACCTCACGGATGGAGAATGGCTTGGAGATGTAGTCGTCGGCACCCAGGTTGAATCCAGTTACCGTATCATTCTCCGTGTCACGGGCGGTGAGGAAGATGATAGGTATCTGCGCTGTCATCGGATTCTCCTTGAGCTGGTGCGCCATCTGGAATCCGCTCATGCCGCCCATCATCACATCGAGCAGCAAGAGGTCAAATCCTGCCACGTCCTTCTCCAATGCCTCCTCGGCTGAGTTGGCTGTTTCTACTTGGTAACCCTCGGTCTCCAAGTTAAACTTCAAAATCTCACACAAGTCTTGCTCGTCATCGACAACCAAGATCTTCATATTATTCTCTTCCATTTTTATTCGTTTAGAAATCTGCTGCAAAATTACGACTTTTATTCTGTAATATGCGTTTCATTTGGTTACAATTTAGTTACAGGTGGGCTCTGAAATCATAAAAAATGATAATTAATGGCATTTTGTCACATATTTTAACGTGGTGTAACAAAATCAGCTACACCAATGTTTGCTAGTTAGCTACTTTAATGGTATATTTGCAGCCGAATTCAAAATAGCATCTATAACATTATTAAGTTAAGAATTATGAAAGATAAAATTAATACGACTCTGGTCATTGGCGAACTCATCAAGAAAGAGTTAAAGAAACAAGGCAAGACTTCAGTTTGGCTCTCTGAGCAACTGGGCTGCCACCGTACTAATATCTATAAGGTATATGGAAGATCATCCATCGATACTGCGATGTTGTTCCATATTAGTGTTTTACTCAATGTAGACTTCTTCAAGCTCTACTCAGATGCACTGCCTAAGTTCAAAAAGTAAATGACCGAAAGAGAAAAGCCTTGCAAATATCTTCTTCATGGAAGTTATCTGCAAGGCTTTTTCGTATACCTTATTATATTATAGTCTTTTCTCCAATCGCTCACGGATGGCTGCGATGAAGCCGGCTGAGTTGACTGCCTTTGCCTCTACGCCCTCCATCAGATTGACGAGGTCCTTGGTGGCGATGCCGTCGTTCAGTGTGTCGAAGCAAGCAGCCTCCAGCTGGTCGCCAAAGTTCTGGAGCTCCTTGTTGCCGTCCAACTCACCACGTTTTCTCAAGGCTCCGCTCCATGCAAAGATGGTAGCCATAGGGTTGGTAGATGTATCCTCGCCCTTCAGGTAGCGATAGTAGTGGCGGGTCACGGTGCCGTGGGCTGCCTCATACTCATATTTGCCGTCAGGTGATACCAGTACGGATGTCATCATGGCCAAAGAACCGAAGGCTGTACTGAGCATATCGCTCATCACATCGCCATCATAGTTCTTGCAAGCCCAGATAAATCCACCCTTGCTGCGGATCACTCGTGCCACTGCATCATCTATCAATGTATAGAAGTACTCGATGCCGAGCTCGGCAAACTTCTCCTTGTAGTCGCTCTCGTAAACCTCCTCGAAGATCTTGCGGAACTGTGCGTCGTAAGTCTTGGAGATGGTATCCTTGGTGGCAAACCAGAGGTCCTGCTTGGTATCGATAGCAAACTTGAAGCAGCTATGGGCGAAACTGCGAATACTCTTGTCGGTATTGTGCATGCCCTGGATCACGCCAGCGCCATCGAAGTTGTGGATTTCCACCTCCTGCTTCTTGCCGCTCTTGCCTTCGAACACGAGTTTAGCTACTCCTGGCTCATCGGCACGCAGCTCCACGCTCTTGTATACATCGCCATAAGCATGACGAGCGATGGTGATAGGCTTCTCCCAGTTCTTCACACATGGATGGATGCTAGGGATGGTGATAGGAGCACGGAACACAGTACCGTCCATGATGCTACGGATAGTGCCATTAGGGCTCTTCCACATCTTGTGCAGATGGTATTCGTCCATGCGCTGTGCATTAGGAGTGATAGTGGCACACTTCACTGCCACGCCATATTTCTTGGCTGCCTCGGCAGAGTCGATGGTTACCTGGTCGTTGGTCTTGTCGCGATAAGGCAAACCGAGGTCGTAATACTCCGACTTCAAATCCACGAAAGGCAGGATCAATTCATCCTTGATCATCTTCCAGAGGATTCTAGTCATTTCATCACCGTCCATCTCTACCAATGGAGTCGTCATCTTAATCTTTTCCATAATCGATTCAGTGTTATTATTGATAATTTGCCTGCAAAGTTAATGAAAATATTCAAGAAAAGAAAGAAAATGCAGGAATATTATGGCAAAATGACAAAAATATCTTCAAAAAGGAATCTTTTGCGTATATTTATACAAGAACGGCGTATGATTTCAAAAGAAAAGCACCGACAAGCCGGTGAAGACTTATCGGTGCCTATCTCTTGATAAGGAACCAAGGCGTATGCCCTAATTCTTAATTGTTAATTCTTAATTAAACCTTTACTTCTCCTCTGGAGCCTTATCGATCAAGTCCATAAACTGGTCGAGCTTAGGAGTGATGATGATCTGGGTGCGGCGGTTGCGCTGCTTGCCTGTCTCTGTGTCATTGCTGGTTACAGGGTTGTACTCACCACGACCACCGGCTGTGAGACGCTTAGGATTTACGCCGAAGTGCTCCTGCAAGTACTGTACCACTGAAGAGGCACGCAGGGCAGAGAGATCCCAGTTGTTGCGGATGTTCTTCATCTTGGCACTGGTGGTGCTTACAGGCACATTGTCGGTGTTACCCTCGATGAGCACATCATAGTCCTTGTAGTCCTGGATAATCTTAGCTATCTTGCTCAGAGTCTCCTGCGCACGGCTGTTTACCTCGTAGCTACCGCTCTGGTAGAGCATGTTGTCGGCAAGCGAGATGTATACCACGCCCTTCAACACCTGTACGTCTACCTCCTTCATCTCCTCCTTGCTCAGTGAGCGAGTCAGATTGTTGGTGAGAACCATGTTGAGCGAGTCGCTCTTGCTCTTCACCTCTACCAAGTGGCGGATATACTGGTTGCTCTCGTTGATCTGGTCCACGAGTTTCTCGATGCTCACATTGTTCTGGCTGGCGTTGCTCAAGCTCTTGTCCAGAGAGTTCTGGAGCTTGGCATAGTCCTTCTGAGTACCAGAGAGCTGCTCCTGCAGTGCAGCGAGGCGAGCCTCAGTGGCAGCGAGTTTCTCCTTAGTAGCCTGATAATTGGCTGTCAATTCCTTATTCTCATTCTGGCAGTTCTGGAGGTCTTTCTTACTAGCGCAGCTAGATACGAGGAGTGCTCCAGTCATCATTGCCATTACCAAAAACTTAGTCTGTTTCATATTGCTTTAATTTTTACTTTCTTGGTTATTAATACTAATGATATTAAGATTTGCGTCTGCAAAGTTACGGATAAGACTTGAATAAACAAGGAATGTCTAATGCATTTAATTTATTTTAACCGAAACATCGATGCTTTTTAGCATAAATAGGCATTTCCCATAGGATTTTCTTCATTTTAGAAAGTAATTTCATTTTTCCTTTCACCATAACTCGATGATAGAAATAGATTTATGCAAAAGGTGAAAGGACTTTGCAAATAGCTTTTCATTTTATAAATTTCACTAAACTTATTAAAATCTAACTATCGCTACTTTTTGGTATGAAATATGACTAAAAGTAGGCAGTTTTGTGGCAAAATGACAAAAAAGTAACGGAAATATGCATTTTCTATGCAAAATATTTGCTAGTTATGCGGAAAAAGTGTAATTTTGCATGCGAAAGAGATATAACTGAGATTTGGAAAAAGTGTTAATGATAAATAAAAGTTGAACTTTAAGAGAGAACTTTATGGAAAAAAGATTGCTTTTCTTGTTAGTTAATATCTTCCTATTATGTGGGGGGGGGTATTGGCTCAGACTAAAGTGACAGGTACCGTAGTTTCTCAAGAAGATGGAGAACCTGTTATTGGTGCTTCCGTAGTAGTCGCTGGTGCGAGTAAGACGGGAACAGTCACCGATATGGGGGGTCACTTCTTCTTGGAAGTACCTGCTGGTAAAAAACTCACCGTAAGCTACATCGGTATGCAGAGCCAGACATTGGCCCCAGCAGCTAAGATGGTTATCAAGCTGAAAGCTGACCAGACTAGCCTTGGCGAAGTGGTGGTAACTGGTATGCAGAAGATGGACAAACGCTTATTTACGGGTGCAACCACTAAAATTACTGGTGACAAAACTAAGCTTGATGGTGTAGCCGACATTAGCCGTGCCTTGGAAGGTAAGGCTGCGGGTGTCTCTGTTCAGAATGTGTCTGGTACATTCGGTACAGCCCCTAAGATTCGTGTACGTGGTGCTACATCTATTTATGGTTCATCTAAGCCTCTTTGGGTTGTAGATGGCGTTATCATGGAAGATGTGACAGAGGTTTCTGCCGATGATTTGTCTTCTGGTGATGCCGAAACTTTGATTTCTTCAGCCATCGCAGGTCTGAACGCTGATGATATCGAGAGCTTCCAAATCTTGAAGGATGGTTCTGCTACCTCTATATATGGTGCGCGCGCAATGGCTGGTGTGATTGTCGTAACCACCAAGAAGGGTAAGGCTGGTACTAACCGTATCAACTATACTGGTGAGTTCACCATGCGTATGAAGCCAAGCTATCGCAATTTTAATATCATGAATTCTCAGGACCAGATGAGTGTATATCGTGAGATGTACAATGATGGTTCATTGTCTTTTGAACGTTCTTATCGTGCATCTAATAGTGGTGTCTTCGGTAAGATGTATCATTTGATGAATACTTATGATCCTAAGACTGGTTCTTTTGGCTTGGCTAATACCCAAGAGGCAATGGATAGCTATCTTCAGAAGTATGAGTATATGAACACCGACTGGTTTGATTTGTTGTTCAGCAACAGTATCTCTCAGAACCACTCTATCAGTATGACAACTGGTACCGACAAGGCTCAGTATTACACATCTTTCAGTGTGATGAACGACCCAGGATGGTCTAAGCAGAGCAAGGTACAGCGTTATACTGCCAATGTAAATGCTCTCTATAATATTTCTAAGAAGCTTTCCTTCAATGCGATTGCTAATGCTTCTTATCGTAAGCAGCGTGCTCCTGGTACTACTTCACAGTCTGTGAATGCCGTAACTGGTGAAGTGTCTCGTGACTTTGATATCAACCCATATTCTTATGCGTTGAACACTTCACGTACCATGGATCCTAATGAATTGTATGTACGCAACTATGCTCCATTCAATATCTTCCGTGAATTGGATAATAACTATTTGAGCCTTGATGTTGTGGACATGAAGTTCCAGGGCGAATTGAAGTATAAGCCTATTACTAAGGTGGAACTTGCAGTACTCGGTGCATACAAGTATTCTACTACAACCAATGCAGCCACAGTTACAGACCAGTCTAACCAAGCATGGGCTTATCGTGCTATGGATGATGCCACTATGCGTGATGCCAACCCATGGCTGTATACCGATCCAGACAAGGCTAACTCTTTGCCATTCTCTGTATTGGACAAGGGTGGTTTCTATCGTGAAACTAAGTTTAAGATGAATAGCTGGGACTTCCGTGCCACAGCTAGCTATAATGATGTATATAACAAAGACCATATCGTAAACCTCTTCGGTGGTATGGAGATTAACTCTGTGGATCGCAGCAAGTCTTACTTCAATGGTGTAGGTATGCAGTATGATATGGGTTTCCTTCCTGCTTTCAACTACAACTTCTTCAAGCAGCTGGCAGAGGAGAATGGTCAGTATTACTCTTTGACAAACTCTTATCAGCGTGAGGCATCATTCTTTGGTACTGGTACCTATTCTTATAAGGGACGCTATACCATCAATGGTACTATCCGCTATGAGGGTTCTAACAAATTGGGTAAGAGCCGTTCTGCTCGTTGGTTGCCTACATGGAATGTTTCTGGTGCATGGAATGCCCATGAGGAGGCTTGGTTCCCTAAGTTGAATCCAACACTTTCTCATTTGACATTGAAGGCATCTTACTCTTTGACTGCCGACCGTGGTCCAGCTTCCGTATCTAACTCTTTGGTGGTTATCCAGAGTTACAATCCTTGGCGTCCATTTGCAGGTGATAAGGAGACGGGTCTTGAGATTTATCGTCTCGGTAATGATGACTTGACTTATGAGAAGAAGCATGAGTTGAACCTTGGTATTGATATGGGTTTCTTGGATAATCGTATCAATGTAGCTTTCGATTGGTATCGTCGTAACAACTATGACTTGATTGGTCCTAAGCGTACCATGGGTGTTGGTGGTGAGATTTACAAGTATGCCAATGTGGCAAGTATGCGCTCACATGGTGAAGAGTTGACTATCTCTACTCGCAACATTGAGACCAAGGACTTCAAGTGGAGTACAGACTTCATCTTTGCTCATTCAAAGAATACCGTAACCGATCTTGACTCTCGTGCTAATGTCATGCAGATGATTACTGGTACTGGTTTTACAATGAATGGTTATCCTGTTCGTTCTTTGTTCTCTATTGATTTCAAGGGATTGAGCAATAAGGGTCTTCCTATCGTTATGGATCAAGATGGTGAACTGACAAGTTATGGTGGTGACATCGACTTCCAGTCAACCACTACCGATTATTTGGTATATGAAGGTCCTACGGACCCAACTATCAATGGTAGTTTTGGTAATACCTTCTCTTATAAGGGCTTCAAGCTGAATGTGTTTATCACATACGCAGCAGGTAACAAGGTACGTTTGGATCCAGCGTTCAGCTCTTCTTACACCGACATGACATCCATGCCTAAGGAGTTTATCAATCGTTGGACTCAGGCTGGTGATGAGGCAAGAACAGATGTTCCTGTGATACCTGATCTTCGTATGCGCCAGAGCGATGACTATCTGGGTTTTCTTTACAATGCATATAACTATTCAACAGCCCGAGTTGCCAAGGGAGATTTCATCCGCATGAAGGAGATTTCTTTGTCATACGACTTCCCTAGCACCTGGTTGCAGCCTATCCGTTTGAGTTCTGCTAGCTTGAAGTTGCAGGCTACTAACTTGTTCTTGATTTATTCAGACAAGAAGTTGCACGGACAGGACCCTGAGTTCTTCAATGCTGGTGGTGTAGCAACTCCAATGCCACGTCAGTTTACATTGACATTAAGAATAGGACTTTAATTAAAGAGAGATAAATATGAAAAAGAATAAGATATATTTATTGTCGATAGCTTTCTCCATGTTGGCTTTGGCAACATCTTGCGATAGCTTCTTGGATAAATTGCCAGATGACAGAGCAGAGGTGAATACTGATGATAAGGTGACTTCCTTATTGGTTTCTGCTTACCCTACAGTGGCTGCAAACGTGATATTGGAAGCTTCATCGGATAATCTAATCGACAATGGTGAGCAATATAGTACGACAAAGTTGATAGAGGATGCTTACCGCTTCCGTACTATCACTCCGGAGAATACTGATACTCCAAAGGACTTATGGAATAATTATTACAAGGCCATTGCTTCTGCCAATCAGGCATTAGCTTCTATTGAGGAAATGGGTAATCCTGAGTCATTGAAGGCACAGCGCGCTGAGGCTTTGATGTGTAGAGCATACGGTATGTTTAGCCTAGCCAATGTGTTCTGCATGGCTTATAATCCAGAGAAGGCAGATGAGTATATGGGACTGCCATACCCTCTGAAGCCAGAGACCACAGTGAATCCTGACTATGAGCGTGGCACTCTGAAGCAGCTTTATGAGAATATCAACAAGGATATTGAGGAGGCTTTGCCAAATATCAGCGATGATATCTATACGCAGCCTAAGTACCACTTCAATCAGAAGGCTGCTTATGCCTTTGCTGCTCGCTTCAACCTCTATTACATGAACTATGATAAGGTGATAGAGTATGCTACCAAAGTACTGGGTACAAATCCTTCAGCTATGTTGAGAACTTGGGCTCCATTGATGGATTATTCCAATAGCGACGATATTTGCAATGCCTATATGAAATCGAGCGAGAAGGCTAATTTGCTTTTGCAGCCAATTTATACAATTGCAGGTCGTTATCTTCAGGCTGGTGCAGGTTATCGTTTTGCACACAATAACTCCAATATCAACACTTATGAGACCTATCGTGCCAATATGCCTTGGGGTGGTTCTTACAATCATACTACGCTCATTCCTTCGCGTTTGATGTATGGTATGGCACAGTTGGTGTTCGTGCCAAAGCTCTTGGAGCAGTTTGAATATACGGATAAGGTAAATGGCACAGGTTATCCACACATCGTGGTTACAGCCTTTACAGCTGATGAAACCCTTCTCTGTCGTGCTGAGGCTTATGCCCTGAAGGGTGATAAGGCAAATGCCATTGCTGATATCAATACTTGGATTGCATCTCATACCACAGAGGTAAGTAATGATGGTAAGGTTACACGCCCTGTGATGACCGAGGAGAGTATCAATAGTTTCTATGATGGCTTGGAGTATGAGCCTGTTCGTATTACTTCCAATGCGGTTCGCAGCGTACGTAAAAAGCTTAATCCACAAGGATTTACAGTTGCTGCTGGCTCTCAGGAGAATATCATTGAGCTGATACTTCAGATGCGCCGTATCGAGACCTGTTTTGAGGGACTTCGATTCCAGGATCTTAAGCGTTATGGTATCGAGTATGAGCATATTATTGATGGTGAATCACCTGTAACCTTTAAGGCAGGTGACCTTCGTGGTGCCATCCAGTTGCCAAATGATGTGCTTGAGGCAGGCTTGCCAGCCAATCCAAGAGAAGAGTCTAACAACTAATTTTAAAGAGTGTATATTATGAAATATATCAAGTTATTTATATTGATGGTGTCAGTTGCTCTCTTTGCTGCTTGCTCCGAGGATAGCCTTGACTCAAAGAGCGTCTTTGATTCGAGCACCAAGGAAGAGCCAAATGAGTTTGATACTTGGCTCAAAGCCAACTATGTTGATACCTATAATATTCGTTTCAACTATCGCTATATTGATAAAGAAACAAACAATCAGTACAACTTGGCACCTGCCGACTATACCAAGGCCAAGGCCCTTGCCATTATGATGAAGCATATTTGGCTTGATGCATATACGGAGGTGATGGGAGGAGACTTCCTCAAGACTTATTCGCCTCGTGTGATGCAATTGGTAGGTTCTGCAGCTTATGACTCTCAGTCATCTATCGTGATGGGTACGGCAGAGGGTGGCTTGAAGGTAACCCTTTATAATGTAAATGTCATAGATCCAACCAAACCTGAGTTTGATGTAGATCAGCCTTTTGTTGACAAGACTAAGGGTACTTATGACTTGAACTATTGGTTCTTCCACACGATGAATCATGAGTTCTGCCATATTATGACCCAGAAGAAGAATTACAGCACAGACTTCCAGACAGTATCTGCCGGTAAGTATCAGACTGAGGGATGGGTTAACGTAAAAGACGAGGAAGCTCCATCTTATGGATTTGTATCAGGTTATGCCACCAAGGAATACAATGAGGACTTTGCTGAGATCTTCTCTCAGTATGTTACTCATTCAGAGGCGGCTTGGGAGAAAATCTTGATGTCAGGAATCAAATTTCAGACAGATTCCAAAGGCAATGTCGTAAAGGATGCAGATGGCAAACCTATTGTGCTTGATACTGCAGGCTATGATGCTATTGTGGAGAAGTTTGACATTGTGAAGGAGTATTTCCAGACTACATGGAATCTTGATATCACCCAGCTTCGTGATGTGATTCTTCGTCGAACAGAAGAGGTTAAGGCTATGGATTTAACAACATTAAAGTAGTGACCAATTATGAAGAAAATATATAATGTATTGTTCGTACTCATGGCGTTGGTATCATTCGCTTCTTGTAGTAATGATATTGATGAGACTTTTGACAAGTCTTCTTCTGAGAGAATCAATGAGACGATGGCAGAATGTAAGAATGTTCTTACTTCTGCCCAGAATGGATGGCTGATGAAGTATTATCCTAAAGCCAATACCCAGTATGGTGGATATAATGTCTTGGTGAAGTTTGATGCGGATGGCAATGTGACAGCTATGAGCGATGCTCTTGAATCTGATACCAAGGCTACTTCTCATTACAAGTTGGAGCAGAGCTCTGGTGTCGTGCTTTCATTTGATGAATATAATAAGGTGATTCATTTCTTCTCTGATCCCGCCAATCCCGCAGGCATTGGCAACAATGGTAAGGGCATGGAAGGTGACTTGGAATTCCGTATGCAGACTGCTTGTGCAGATTCTGTAGTGATGTTAGGAAAGAAGAGAAATGCCAAGATTGTGATGACTCCATTGGAGCAGGATGCCGATTGGGCTAAAATCGTAGATGGTATGGTGGATATGGAAAATGATATGGCTTTCCCTTCATATCAGATGGAGGTAAATGGTGCTCAATATATGGCTACCACTAGCTATCGAACCATGACCTTTACTCGTCAGGATGCAGAGGAAGACCTCGTTACCATGCCATATATTGTGACACAGACTGGTATCGAATTCTATTCACCTGTTACTCTGAATGGTGAGACCATAAAGGGTTTCAACTATGTAGGTGGTGATAATTACGAGTTTGATGCTACTGATGGAAGTGCGGTTAAAATGTATGGCTTGGTTCCTCCTATCAGTGAGCAGGTAATCAATGGCGACTGGTTCTTCTCTGTGGCTAATATGGGAACTTATGCACAGACCTATTGGAACAAGGCTAACACTCAGGTGTCTCAGTATTATAGTCCTTGCTATTTTGTAGCTTTGACTACTTCTGCATTTGATGGTTACACTGGTCACTGGGGTATGTTTGCAAATGTTGCTGGTTATGGCTCGTTTATTGATCTCACCCCATCTTTCGTGGATGATGATCATATCGAATTGTCATGTGCTCATAAGTTTGGATTGAATGGCCAGTACTTCTATCAATGGGGTCAGGTCTATATGACTCACTCTTTGACCGGTGATACTGGTAATGCTGCCAACAAGGTTAGCGTTACATATAAGGTGGATTTGGTAGAGGGTACGCTCAGAAGTCCTTCTGCTATAAAGCTTACTGATACAGAGAATGCAGACAACTGGTATGTTTTGACACGTGAGATGCCAGACTCTCCATTCTAGAGAAAATATAAATCTCTCTCAAACAAAAGAAGTTCCTCTTCGTGAGGAACTTCTCTCATAATTTTAGGCTTCCTTGCCATGGATATGGTGGGGGAGCCTTTTTAAATATGCTATGATCGATAATTATATACCATTCATCATGAAATCATAGATGCTCATAAAGAGCATGCCATTCTCGTCGCGATTGCTGATTTCATCCTTGCCATTCACTGTTACTACCCCTACGTCTACATTGAATCCTAGCCTTCTCAGTTCGTTGTATATTGCATTCTCCATGAGATGCGTCTTCTCCATTTGGCGAAAATTAATGAGCGCATTGCGCAGTCCTAAGTCGGTGAAGTAATTCTGATACCAGTGATGATTTTCACTAGTCCATTGTGCCTGCTATTGAGCAGTTGCTGTATGTATCTTTTGCGTTCGATAATCATAATCTATGCATTTTTAGAAATTTTGTTCTGCAAAATATTTTTGCGTAAATACGCATTTTTCTGCTGCAAACTGTGCTTTTGGGGTTAATCCTTGTGCTGATGGATGGTGAGGGTGGAAAATATAAATAAAGGCTCCCCAGTCACATCTTTGTGAACTAGGGAGCCTTGAGCATATTGTCTAATAACTAAAGGAGGAGTCTTAGAACTTGTAGATGGCACCGAATGAGATGTTAGATGCATCTACATCGAGACCAAAGGTAGATGAGCTCTTGCCCTCCTCAGGAGAATAACCTCTGTAACCGAGGAAACCTACCTTAGTGATGAGGTTTACGTGGTCTGAAAGCTTAACTGCCAAACCTGGCTTGATGCCTACCTCATAGAAGTCGCCACCGCCCTTGCTAACGCTACCATAACCTACTGTACCTTCCAAGAAGAGGTTAACGAGCTTGGTGTCAACAGCTGTATAGCGTACGTAAGGAGCTACAGTGAAAGTAGTAGCGTCGCCTACCTGTGCAATCTTGCAAACATCACCCTTCTGGATGCCTACCTCGATACCAGCTTCCCACTTGTTGTTGAACTGGTAACCAATCTCAGGGATGAACTTGTAAGCTGTCTTGCTGTCTGCATCACCCATCTTGTTGCTAGAGATACCAGCTGTACCACCAATGTAAACCTGTGCACTTGCACATACTGAAACGAGAGCCATAGCGAGGCTCAACATGATCTTTTTCATAATCAATCTTTCTTTAAGTTGTGTTTAATACTCTATTTAATAACTCTAATTGCGTAGGCTCCTCTCTAGTGAGCCTTTATTTGAATCGTGGTACAAAAGTATAACGATTATCTGAAAACTCAAAATAATTTAGAAGTTTTTTGCGTAAAAGTGGTAAATAATAGACATAAATCAAGTGAAAAGGAACGTTTTGCCGTGTTTTTACTCCCAAAAGATTTTGTATTCTCGGCTTTTTCCCTTAACTTTGCATCGTTTTTGCAGAAAAACTACTATACATTATTATATATAAGACAAAAATGAATCAATTTACGAAGATTATCGCAGTGCAGCTCCATCTCAAGGAGCAGGCTGTAGACAATACACTGGCGCTGCTCGAAGAGGGCTGCACCATTCCTTTCATCTCCCGCTATCGCAAGGAGAAGACGGGCAATATGGACGAGGTGAGCATCGAGGCTATCGCCCAGGCGAACGAGAAACTGAAGGAGATGGCGAAGCGAAAGGAAACCATCCTCAAGACCATCGACGACCAAGGCAAGCTGACTGATGCCCTGAAGGAGCGCATCGAGGGCTGCTGGGATGCCACCGAACTGGAGGACATCTACCTGCCATACAAGCCGAAGCGCCGCACCAGAGCACAGGTAGCCAGAGAGCAGGGCTTGGAACCATTGGCACAGACGCTCCTCTTCCAGCGTGAGCGCAACCCTGAGCAGGCGGCAAAGAAATATGTAGGCGAGAAGGTGAAGGATGTGGAGGCTGCCCTACAAGGAGCCAAGGACATCATCGCCGAGACCGTGAGTGAGAGCGAGCAGAGCAGAAACTCTATTCGTGGAGAATTTAAGCGTGGTGCCATCATCACTTCCAAAGCGGTGGCTAAGAAGAAGGATGAAGAGGAAGCACAGCGATTCTCTGATTACTTCGACTTCTCTGAGCCATTGAAAAAATGCTCTTCCCATCGCCTGCTTGCCATGCGTCGTGGCGAGGCTGCGGGATTCCTTCGTATCAGCATCTCTGCCGATGACGAGCAGTGTATGGATAAGTTGAAACGCCACTATGTGAATGGTCGTGGCGAGTGCCAGACCTTGGTGGGCGAGGCTGTGGACGATGCCTTCAAGCGACTCTTGAAGCCTAGCATCGAGACCGAGTTTGCCGCTCTCAGCAAGCAGAAGGCTGATGAGGAGGCGATCGTGGTATTCGCCGAGAACCTGCGCCAACTCTTGCTTGCCGCTCCTCTAGGACAGAAGCGCGTGATGGCGGTGGATCCAGGCTTTGCCAACGGTTGTAAGACGGCTTGTCTGGATGCGCAGGGCAATCTCATCCACCACGAAATCGTATATCCTCATCCGCCTCGCAACAAGAAGGTTGAGGCTACCGCTGCCATCCAGCGCATGGTGAAGATGTATCAGGTGGAGGCGATGGCTGTGGGCAATGGTACGGCGAGCCGTGAGACCAGCGACTGGCTGCACAACATCGACTTCGTGCATCCTGTGGATATCTATGTGGTGAGCGAAGATGGTGCTTCCATCTATTCGGCTTCGAAGATAGCCAGAGACGAATTCCCTGATGAGGATGTGACCGTGCGTGGAGCCGTGAGTATCGGTAGAAGACTCATGGACCCATTGGCGGAGCTGGTAAAAATAGATCCGAAGAGCATCGGTGTGGGACAGTATCAGCACGATGTGGACCAGACCCAGCTGAAGAAGAGTCTCGACTCGGTGGTGATGAGTTGCGTGAACTCGGTGGGTGTGAACCTCAACACCGCCTCGCAGCATCTCTTGACCTACGTGAGCGGACTGGGACCTACGCTGGCTAAGAACATCGTGGAATATCGCCGCGAGAATGGAGCCTTCGCTTCCCGTGCCCAGTTGAAGAAGGTGCCACGTCTGGGTCCTTCGGCATACGAGCAGTGTGCCGGCTTCCTCCGCATTCCAGGCGCTAAGAATCCTTTGGATAACAGTGCCGTTCATCCAGAGCGCTATGCGCTGGTAGAGCAGATGGCGAAAGACCAGGGCGTAACCGTGAAGCAGCTAGTAGAAGACAAGGCGCTGCAGAAGAAGATAGACATTAAGCGATATGTGAGTGCCGAGGTGGGTATGCCTACCTTGACCGACATTATGGCGGAGCTGGACAAGCCGGGCTTGGATCCTCGTGGCGAAGTAGAAAAATTTGAGTTTGATGCCAGCATCAAGGAGATAACCGACTTGCAGGTGGGCATGGTGGTGCCAGGCATCGTAACCAATATCACCAAGTTTGGCGCCTTTGTGGATATAGGCGTTCACAATGACGGCTTGGTACACGTATCCCAGATGTCCAACCGCTACATCAACGACCCATCAGAGGTAGTAAAATTGCATGAGCATGTGATGGTGCGTGTAGCTGAGGTAGACTTGAAGCGCAAGCGCATCGCCCTGTCAATGAAGGGGGTGAAGTAATGGGATAAAAAATGATAGATAATAAAAAAGAGCTGCTCTGTAATAATGAGCAGCTCTTTTTTTATAGTGAGAAATACTGGGAGAACCTTTTCGTGCGTATAAAAGTTTTATAGCATAAAAAGTGTCAAAGTATCATTGTTGGTAGTCTAATATTCTGTAAGTCGTTGATGTATAGTTATCTAGTAGTAATGGTACTTCTCGAAAAAAGCGGATAGAAGTATCTTGGAAGTGTCATAGAAGTATCATTGTTTGGGCATTATCTATCACATTTCTCTTAATTTAATACAATATTTTCCCTCTTTTTGCGTTATGATAGACATATAAAGAGACTCTGTAGATGACGTTCTTGTAATAGCTCAATGACGTTCTAAGGTATCCTCAGTGACGTTTTGATGATATTTATTTGACGTTTTAGCGAGATAAGTATGGGGCGGAAACAAGTTGGTTTAAGCCTTAAATCAAGATGTTTTAAGGCTTAATCCGATTGGTTTCACCCGATGAAACTCGGAGTTTCACACTGAGAAACTCGGAGTTTCACGCCATAAACTTGCAGCTACTACGGGGATGCAGTTTTCGAAATCACCTCGATGCGGAGTCTCGGACAACGAGTAAAACATCTTAACAACATAAAGACATGAAAATAACTATCGCCCACCACAACAACAAGAAGCAGCTCCTCGTCAGCACCAAGACGATGGAGAAGTTTTTGGAGCGCATCGCTAAAGACGATGCCAGACTCACGGTAACTCGATTTCGTGAGTATGTGCCTTATGCCGAGTTCGGTTACAGTTCTTATAAGGACATGCCCACGTGGATGCGTGTATATCCTGCGGCTGAATTTGCCAAGGATGAGAATGGCAATCTGAAGATGAAGACCAACAATGGCGTGCTGCTCTTCCAGTTTGCCAGCATCACCGACCCCGATGGTGTGGAGGGCGTGAAGCGAGCTGTGGCACTCTTGCCATCTACCCTCGCTGCCATCACTGGTGCCGACGGCAAAAGCGTCGTGGTCTTGGTGCGCTATGCCCCAAAAGAGGGAAAACTGCCTCAGAATGAGATAGATGCCGAGCAGCTCTATCTGTCGGCATATCAGCAGGTACGCCCCGTGTATCAAGCCATCGTGAAGGCTTCTCTCTATGTGGAGGAATCCAAGTCGGCAGATTCAGCCTCCATCTTCCGAGATGCCACCGAGCCCTCGCTCCGTAATCGCTTCCTGCTCACGCTCGATGCGCAGCCTTACTTCCAGTCTCGGGCGGTACCGATGCAGATAGATGCCCTGAGGGTGGTGCAGGAGTCGCAGCACAAAAGTGCCCTTGCTGAGAGCACTCCCGAAAAGCGCAATGCCAGCGTCAAGGACAATATCAATAGTATGATAGAATTCCTGCGGAGCAAGTATGAGTTTCGCTACAACACGGTGCTGAAGTATGTGGAATATCTGGAGAAGGAGCGTGAATGGCTGGGCTTCCAACCCGTGGGGCCGAGAGTGCAGAAGGGCATGACCCTCGAAGTGCAACAGGAGGATATCCGGGTGAGCATCAAGGATGTGCGCAACTTCTTGGAATCCAACTATATCCAAAACTATAACCCAGTGGATGAATTCCTCTTCAAGTGCTATGGCACCTGGGATGGCAAGGACCATATCCGAGCCTTGGCTCGCACCGTGCCCACCAACAATAAGCACTGGGAAGACTGGTTTTACACCTGGTTCCTGGGCATGGTAAACCAATGGCGCACAGGCACTCGCCGCCAGTATGGCAACTCGGTGGCTCCGCTCCTCATCTCCAAGCAGGGCTACAACAAGAGCACCTTTTGCCGTCGCATCTTGCCACCCGACTTGCAGAAGTGGGGCTACAACGACAACCTCATTCTCTCGGAGAAGAAGCAGGTGCTCCAGGCGATGGCGCAGTTCCTGCTCATCAATCTGGACGAGTTTAATCAGATTTCGCCCCAGGTGCAGCAGGGATTTCTGAAGAATCTCATCCAGTTGCCTTCGCTCAAGATTAAGCGCCCATACGGCGGTCATGTGGAGGAGTTTCCACGCCTTGCCTCCTTCATCTCCACGAGCAATATGACCGACATCCTGACCGACCCATCGGGCAATCGCCGCTTCATCGGTATCGAATTGACGGGGCCTATTGACGTAAGCGTAATGCCTAATTATCAGCAGCTTTATGCCCAGGCAGTGGCTGCCATCTATGCGGGCGAGAAAACATATTTCGACAGCGAGCAGACCGACCTCATCATGCAGAGCAACTGTCAGTTTGAGGCAGAAATGCCTATCGACCAGTACTTCCGCCTCTACTTCGAAGTGGTGGAGGATGAGGAGGAAGGCGAATATATGAGTGCCGCCGAGATCTTTGACTATCTGAAGAAGCGCATCGGTTCGTCGCTGAAAGTGAACAGTCTGATGGGATTTGGCAGGAAGTTGGCTAACATGAAAGGCTTGCAAAGCAAGCGCTTTTCTGACGGCAAGAAGTATCTAGTGAGGAAGAAATCTTCTGAATAATGATACCTCTATGATATATTTATGATACTTCTTGCATGATTTTGTGAGAAGTGTCATTGATGATAAGCCTCAGAAACATAAATAGATAGCATAATAATTAAGCTCAAAAATGATACTTTGATACATTTTCGAGCAAAAAAACATTTACGTGCGTATTAAATATGAACAAGAAAATAGAAATCAGCAAGGACTGCATAGAGTCAGCCTATTGCTTCATCCACCAGAAGTTGAGGGTATACGAGTTTTCCACCAGTCCCACCCAGCGCGACGACATCGAGTATGCCATCGCCCAGTATGTGGAGGGCATGAATCCTGCTCTCTACCATCTCCTCTCCGCCGGTCGTCCCGAGTATCTTCTGTCTCATCCCAGCTTCGAAAGAGACATGCGCGAGGCCCAGGATAAGTTGGAGGGGATGATGTAAGCTGCTTCTGTGCAGCATGAATGCGCTGGGAGGGCAGGTTTGTTACTCAAATGAGCAGATATTGCCGTTGCCTATCCTAAGAATGTGCAAACAGTAGCAAAACACGTGCAAAAAGACGGAGAATTTCTTAAATTAAAAAATCCTAACAGCTTATAATCAAGCAGTTAGGATTCTCTTCGGTGCGCCTGATAGGACTCGAACCTACACGGCCTAAACCACTAGATCCTAAGTCTAGCGCGTCTACCAATTTCGCCACAAGCGCATTTGTGGATGCAAAGGTACAATAAATATTTGAATAAAAAGAAGAATTTGGGAAAAAATGTGAGAATTGTTTGCTTTTTCCAAGAAATAATGCTAATTTTGCACTCAAATGAATAAACAATAACATTTATGAAAAAAACTTTGATGATGTGTGCGGCTGCATTGCTCTCCTTGGGCTCAATGACAGCCAAAAATTCCACTACTCTGCCTATCCAAGGCGAGGTGGTGAAGGCTAACAACCCGATGATACAATACATCGGACGTGTGAGTTTCGCTCAGCCAGAAGTGGCTAGCTTCAATTTCCCGGGTACTACTATCCAGGCACGATTCCAGGGCTCTTCGCTCAAGATGATATGCCGACCTATGACGGGATATTTCATGGCACAGGTGGATGGATGCGAACCTTTCAAGGTGGGATTTAATGCCGAGCGCGACTCGGTGGTTACCGTGGCTGCGGCTCTGCCAAAGGGTGAGCATCAGGTGAAACTGATGTATGTGATAGAGGGATTGTTCCGCACACCGGAGTTTAGGGGATTCGTGCTCGATAAGGGCAGCCAACTGGTGACTCCTCCTGCCTTGCCTGAGCGCAAGATAGAGTTTATCGGCAATTCCATCACTTGCGGTTATGGCGTGGAGAGCATCGAGATGACTGATCCCTTTGAGGATGAGACCGAAAACCATTGGCTCACTTATGCCAATATCGTGAGCGATAGCTTGCAGGCTCAGCATACTTCCATCTCTCGAAGTGGTATCGGCGTGTATCGAAATTATAATGGTCCGAAAGCTGGCTCGCCAGATAATATGCCTTGGCAGTATGAATACACCTTATTTAATAAGCACGAGGAGAAGTGGGACTTCTCTAAGTATCAGCCACAGCTGGTTTGCATCAACTTGGGTACCAACGACCTCTCTACAAATAATTATGATATCAAACTGTATGAGAAGAACTACCGAATGTTCCTCAAGACTGTGCGTGAGAAATATCCGGAGGCTAAGATTGTACTGATTACAGGTCCAATGCTCGGGGAGAAGGAGAGTAGTGAGCAGAGAGCGGTGCTCGACCGTATCTGCAAGGATGCCAACAAGAAGGATAAGAACATCTCTCGTTTCGACTTCACCTTCCAGACGGGCGACTTGGGCTATGGTGCTAGCTGGCATCCAAGCAAATTGCAGCATCAGAAGATGGCGGGCGAACTGCTGCCATATTTGAGAAAATTAATGAATTGGAAGTAATGATGAAGATACAGACTCTATTGATGACGGCGGCTTTGGCATGCTCTATGCCGATGGCAGCCCAGACTCCGCAGGAGGATTTCAAGCGCGACATCACGCTCTCGGCTAGCAACTATGTGGCTTATCGTGGACCTCAGAAGGCTTTGACGCCAGCCCCTAAGGGCTATAAGCCTTTCTATCTGAGCCATTATGGTAGACATGGTTCCCGCTATATGATTGGTGCGGCGGCTTATGACGTGCCTTACTTCACGCTATTGAAAGCGAAGCAAGAGGGCAAGCTGACGGCTAAGGGCGAGGAAACCTTGCAGAAGGTGAAGCTGATACGTGAGGATGCCAAGGGACGTGATGGCGAACTGACTCCACTTGGCGCCCTCCAACACCAAGGTATCACCCAGAGAATGATGGAACGATTCCCTGATATCTTCGCTGGCAAGACGAATATCGAGGCCAGAAGCACGGTGGTGATTCGCTGCATCCTCTCCATGGAGAATGGTTTGCAGGCGATGCTGCGCAAGAATCCGCAGCTCCACATCTTCCATGATGCCAGCTATCATGATATGTACTATATGAATCAGGGCGATAAGCGACTGGATAGCTTGAAGTATTGCATCGGCAGAAAGGCTGTGCAAGAGGAGTTTACAAAGAAACATGATTGCTACGACAGGGTGATGAATGAACTATTCAACGACCCTCAGTGGGTGAAGCAGAATGTGAATCTACGTGACCTCAACTGGAAGCTCTTTGAGATGGCGGGTGCCATCCAGGGCACGGAACTCAGGGGCAAGGTGTCGCTCTACGATCTCTTCAATGAGGATGAAATCTACCAGAACTGGGTGGTGAGCAACTCTTGGTGGCAGATGTCATACGGCTATTCGCCATATACCGGCAATGAGCAGCCATTCTCTCAGCGCAATCTCCTGCGTGACATCATCGAGAAGGCGGATAGTTGCATCGCCCTCCAGCACCCTGGCGCTACCTTGAGATATGGGCATGATACGATGGTGACGCCATTGACCTGCCTGCTCAATCTGAATGGATATGGCGAGGAGATTTCTGACCCGGAGAAGATAGCTCAGCAATGGTTTGACTATAAGATTACACCAATGGCTACCAACTTGCAGTTTGTGTTCTATCGCAAGGCGAAGAGCAATGATGTGCTGGTAAAAGTGCTGTTGAATGAGGATGAGGCCACGCTGCCTATCCAGAGTGATGTGGCTCCTTATTATCATTGGAGCGACTTCAAGGCATATTGCCAGAAGAAACTTGACTCCTATAAGAGATAGTATATAGTTAATAGTTAATAGATTTAGGGCTATTGGACTATATACCTATTTATATATAATAAGAGCGGTGGAAACCAACTAGATGGGATTCCACCGCTCTTTTTTGCTTATCTGATAGTGATTTACTGTTTTGACAGCCAATCCTTATCCTTCTTGTCTTCCTCGAAATCCTTGTCGCTGAAGAGATTGGTCTGCCCAGTCAATTCATCGATTACCTGCTGCTCGCTCTTGCCAGCATCTGGATCGAGGTTTTCGCCATTGGCATCTTCTGCCTCTGCTGCGTCTTTGTCTTCTTCCGAAGATTCGGCAGGAGGCTCAGGGAATCGGGTAGGCTCTATCTCCACGATGCTTTCCGTCTTCCAAGTGGTGAGGCGCTTACCTTTAGCCTTGAAGCTCTTCTGGGCGATAAACTGCTCGGTGTCTATCTCCTCGGCAGGGCGCATGGCATCCACGCCACCATAAGTTACCTTGATGCGAGGATAAACCGTATCCGTGAGTAAGATGAGCTTGCTGTTTGGATTCTCGCCCAAGAAGTTCTGATGGCGCTTGGTGGCATCCATCGTGAAGCGCTTGATGTATGGGTAGCCATCGTTGTCTGCATCATATAGCACAGCAGTCCATATCTTGTGCTCGTCCCATTTTTCCAGGCGCAGGATGTTGTCCTCGTAATGGTTGTTGGCATCGAAGTTGGTGATGTAGAACTCGCCATTGTCCAGTACTACCAAGATGCTCTCGTCGTCATTAAATTCGCCGAGGTATCGACCGTTCTCATCATAATTGATGCGGTTGACATCTGGATCGAACCAAACCTTTCTGCCTCCCAAGGTGCTGTGGCCATGGCTCTTCAAGCCGATGCGACGGATAGGACGCTTGGTGAGCAGATTGCCTTTGGCGGCACGTCCCTTGATCAGAATGTCGGAGAAGTCTTTCTCCAAGAAGATGCTCTGGCGCTTCTTGGTCAAGTCTGGCTCCAAGGTTACCTTGATGAGCTCTGCCTCGCCATTAGGGTTGGCGGTGAAGTAAATGACACGGCTGCCCGGTGTGCCCTGGGTGATGTCGTATATCTTGTCACGGGTCATGGCGGTTACGTTGAATCGCTTGATGAAGTAATCGCCCTGCTTGCCGTCTCGGTAAACGCAGTTGTAGATGGTGCGCTTGTCGTTCTTCTTGAATACCTGAACGTGCAGGATGTTTTTGCCCACGAATATCTTGTCTGCCACCTTCGTAACCTTAAACTTACCATCCTTGTAGAAGATGATGATGTCGTCGAGGTCGGAACAGTTGCATACAAACTCGTCCTTCTTCAGTCCGGTGCCCACGAATCCCTCCTGTCGGTTGATGTAGAGTTTCTGGTTAGCCTCTACCACCTTGGTTACCTCGATGGTATCGAAGTTGCGGATTTCTGTCTTTCTTGGGTGCTGCTTGCCGTATTTGCCCTTGAGATACTCAAACCAGTTGATGGTGACATCGGTCATGTGAGCCAAGTCGTTCTCTATCTCAGCCAACTCTGCCTTGATCTTCATGAGCAGCTCGTCTGCCTTGTCCTTATTGTATTTCAGGATGCGCTGCATCTTGATTTCCAAGAGTTTGAGGATGTCTTCGCGGGTTATCTCTCGATGGAAAGCGTATTCCACCATGCCCTTGCCATCCACCTCGGCGGTGAAGAGCTTGTCCTTGAAAGGCTCCAACTTGGAGTCGATGAAAGCCACAACCTCGTCCTGGCTCTTGCTCTGCTCAAACTTGCGCTCCTTGTAGATACGCTCCTCGATGAAGATGCGCTCCAGTGAGGAGAAGAAGAGTTGCTCCTCCAACTCGCCCTTGCGAATCATCAGCTCACGGCGCAGCAATCCCATGGTGCGGTCCACACTGTGGCGGAGGACATCGCTGATGGTGAGGAACTTTGGCTTGTTGTCCTCGATGACGCAGCAGTTGGGCGAGATGTTGATCTCGCAATCACTGAAGGCATAGAGGGCATCCATCGTCTTATCAGATGATGTGCCAGGGGTGAGATGTACGAGAATCTCCACGTTGGCAGAGGTTACGTCTTCTATCTTACGAGCCTTGATTTTGCCTTTCTCCACAGCCTTGGTGATGCTCTCGATGAGGCTGCCTGTGGTCTTGCTATATGGGATCTCGGTGATAACGAGCGTCTTGTTGTCTAACTTGTCTATCTTGGCACGCACCTTCAATACGCCGCCACGCTGCCCGTCGTTGTATTTGCTCACATCGATGGCTCCACCCGTAGGAAAGTCAGGGAAGATGGCAAATGGCTCGCCTTTGAGATAATGGATGGCGGCATCGCAGAGGTCATTGAAGTTATGTGGCAATACCTTGCTGCTCAGTCCCACAGCTATACCCTCGGCACCTTGCGCCAAGAGCAAAGGGAACTTGGCAGGGAGCGTGATAGGTTCCTTGTTGCGACCATCGTAAGAGAGCTGCCAGTCGGTGGTCTTCGGATTGAACACCACATCGAGGGCGAACTTGGAGAGTCGAGCCTCGATGTAACGAGGGGCAGCGGCACGGTCGCCCGTGAGGATGTTTCCCCAGTTGCCCTGTGTGTCGATGAGCAGGTCTTTCTGTCCCATCTGCACCAGCGCATCACCGATGGACGCATCTCCATGAGGGTGGAATTGCATGGTATGTCCCACGATGTTAGCCACCTTGTTGTATCTTCCGTCGTCCATTCGTTTCATGGAGTGGAGGATGCGTCGCTGCACAGGTTTGAGTCCGTCCTCGATATGAGGCACGGCACGTTCCAGGATCACATACGACGCATAGTCGAGGAACCAGTTTTGGTACATTCCGCTGAGGTGGTGTACAGCGGAGGCATCAAATCGGTTCACCGGCTTATAGTCAGAATGCTCTTCTTTGGAAGAATTCTCATCCAAAGTCTCCTCATTTGAAGAATTTTCCAAATCGGGTGATTTTCCCTCTTCGAGGCCGTCTTTATCTTTAATTTCGTCGCTCATATATAGCTTTTAATACTTATTTTATTAATTTATGGCAAAAATACAAAGAAAAATCGAGAAAAATGCGTATCTTTGCCGAAAATTTGAAAAAAATAAGATTTAATCATGGCACAGGAAGATGTTTTTAAGAAAATTGTAAGCCATTGCAAGGAATATGGCTTCGTGTTCCCAAGTAGTGAAATTTATGATGGCTTGGCTGCCGTTTACGACTATGGTCAGAATGGTGTTGAGCTCAAGAATAATATCAAGCAGTACTGGTGGCAGAGTATGGTATTGTTGCACGAGAACATTGTAGGTCTCGATGCAGCTATCTTCATGCACCCTACCGTATGGAAGGCTTCAGGTCATGTGGATGCCTTCAACGACCCATTGATCGATAACCGTGATTCCAAGAAGCGTTATCGTGCCGATGTGCTCATCGAGGATCACATGGCTAAGTATGAGGAGAAGATTGCCAAGGAGATTGCCAAGGCTAAGAAGCGTTTCGGTGATAGCTTCGATGAGGCTCAGTTCCGCGCTACCAATCCTCGTGTTCTTGAGAACCAGAAGAAGTTTGACGACCTCCATGCTCGCTATACTGAGGCTATGCAGGGACCTAACTTGGAGATGCTGAAGCAGATTATCGTAGACGAGGGTATCGTTTGCCCTATCAGCGGAACCAAGAACTGGACCGACGTGCGTCAGTTCAACCTGATGTTCTCTACCCAGATGGGTGCTGCTAGCGATGCTACTAGCAAGGTTTACCTCCGTCCTGAGACTGCACAGGGTATCTTCGTAGATTACCTGAGCGTACAGAAGACTGGTCGTATGAAGTTGCCATTTGGTATCTGCCAGATTGGTAAGGCATTCCGTAATGAGGTAGTGGCTCGCCAGTTCGTATTCCGTATGCGTGAGTTTGAGCAGATGGAGATGCAGTTCTTCTGCCAGCCTGGTACTGAGATGAAGTGGTTTGAGTATTGGAAGAAGGTTCGCTTGGCTTGGCACGAGGCTCTCGGCATGGGCAATGAGAACTATCGTTACCACGACCATGAGAAGTTGGCTCACTATGCTAACGCTGCTACCGACATCGAGTTTAAAATGCCATTCGGCTTCAAGGAGGTGGAGGGTATCCACAGCCGTACCAACTTTGACCTCTCTCAGCACGAGAAGTTCAGCGGTCGTTCTATCAAGTACTTCGACCCAGAGAAGAATGAGAGCTATGTACCTTACGACGTGGAGACATCTATCGGTGTAGACCGTATGTTCCTCAGCGTGATGTGCCACTCTTACTGCGAGGAGAAGTTGGAGAATGGCGAGACTCGCGTAGTCTTGAAGTTGCCAGAGGCATTGGCTCCAGTGAAGTGCGCCGTATTCCCATTGGATAAGAAGGACGGTCTGCCAGAGTTGGCTCACGAGATTGTAGACGAGTTGAAGTTCCACTTCAATACTCACTATGGCGATCCAAAGGACTCTATCGGTAAGCGTTATCGCCGTCAGGATGCCATCGGTACTCCATTCTGTATCACTGTGGACCACGAGACTCCTAATGATCACAAGGTAACTCTTCGTTATCGTGACACCATGGAGCAGGAGCGTGTTGCCATCAGTGACCTCCGCAGCATCATCGAGGACCGCGTAAGCATCACTAGCGTATTGAAGAAGCTTGGTAAGGAAATCAAGAACTTCTAATATACATATATATAATAAGGTATAGAAAATTCTATTAGATGAATTTGAAGAAAATGAAATATTTGTTCTTGCTCATGATGTCAGTGTTCATGCTGGCATCGTGCAGCGAGGATGATTCTACCGTGGACGAGTATGCCAACTGGCAGCAGCGCAATGAGAAGGCTTTTGCCGATACCTTGGCTTATGCCAAGCAAAAGGGCGAGGCTAATGGCTGGTTGGTGCTCCGTAATTGGTCCTTGGAGAACCAGACTCCTAACAAGGATGCCTATGGTAATGACGTGCAGCTTACTTACAAGGATGCTGACAATATCATCGTGCATGTGTTGGAAAAGGGCGAGGGCACCACAAGTCCGATCATCTCCGACTCAGTGAAGGTAAGCTATCGTGGTCGCTTGATAGGTACGGATACTTATCCTGAGGGCTATGTGTTCGATCAGAACTTCAGTGGCTCTTATGATAAGACTACCGCGCAGCTCTCCAAGTTTGCTTGCAAGGATGTGGTGGATGGCTTTACCACAGCTCTGCTCAAGATGCATCAGGGCGACCGCTGGATGGTATACATCCCCTATCAGTTGGGTTATGGAACCACCCAGAGCTCTAGTAGCACTATTCCTGCTTGCTCGATGCTCCGCTTCGAGATAGTATTGGATAGTTTTTGGCACCCAGGTGAGACGATGCCTGATAGCAAATAAGAAGAAAGTGATATTCACAAAGATAGCCCTGCTGGTTATGCCGGCAGGGCTTTTTGTATGTAAGTGCTTGGTAAGCATGGGCGCTTAGAAGTGTGTAAAAAAGTGTTTCAAAGTTTGAATAACTGTTTGTGTTCGCACACAAATGGTTGATGTACGTCAAAAAATGTTAGTTTGATGCAAAAAATATGCTTAAAGTATTGTGGGTTTCAGAAAAAAGTCGTACCTTTGCATCAGAAAAAATAAGTTTTAGGTTTTTAGTTAGGTAATAGATTTAGGTTTTTAGGTTTTCTAGGTAAGATTTAGATTGTTTATTCAAGACAGTAGGTTGTTAGTTGTTTTAAGGTTATTATAAAAGATTGTTTATTCATGGACGACAAAAGTACTTATCTGATCGTGAGATTGGAGAAAAAATAGTTTTGGGAAAAACTTAGTACGGAATTTCATTTAAAAATTAAATATAAAGATGGCGGTTCCTTTTTCAGGGATCGCCATTTTTATGTTCTAGGATTAAGAATCTAGAATCAGGAAATAACAAAGGGGTTAGAATGAATCATTAAGAATTAAAATAAAATACGAGATATGCTATTTAAGAATAAGACGGATTATCTGATGGAGTCGATTCGTGCCGGAAGGGCGATGACTGGTACTGAGAAGCTCAATCTCATCGTGGGACTGAGTATCCCTTCTATGCTCGCACAGATTTCCACCGTGATGATGTTTTTCATCGATGCCTCCATGGTGGGGCACTTGGGCGCAGAGGCTTCGGCTAGCATCGGACTGATAGAGTCTACCACATGGCTCATAGGCAGTTTGCTCGGTGCGGCAGCTACAGGATTCTCGGTGCAAGTGGCTCATTTCATTGGTGCCAGCGATTTTGTGAAGGCTCGCCAGGTGTACCGCCATGCGCTCATCTGTGGTTTGGCTTTCAGCGTCTGCCTCATGCTCTTGTGTGTGGCAGTCCACCAGCCTTTGCCTTATTGGTTGGGTGGTGGTAGTGATATTGCCAGCCATTCTTCGAGCTATTTCCTCATCTATGCACTCACCCTGCCGTTCATCTACCTGTATCATGTATCTGAGGTGATGCTCAAGTCGGCAGGCAATATGCATACGCCCAGTGTGATGGCTGTGCTGATATGCATTTGCGATGTGGCATTCAATTACCTCTTCATCTATGTGCTGAAGATGGGTGTGGTGGGAGCTGCCATGGGTACGGCTCTTGCCTACATCTGCATCTCGCTGCCCAATCTGTATCTCTCGGCTTGTAAGAACAAGATTCTCAATCTGCGCCAAGACCGAGTGCGCTTTCAGTGGGTGCCTGAGTATGTACACAATGCCAGCAAGATAAGCATTCCGATAGCCATACAGAATATCCTGATGAGTGGGGCGCAGATCGTGAGCACCATGATTGTGGCTCCGCTGGGCAATATAGCCATTGCCGCCCATTCCTTTGCCATCACCGCCGAGAGTCTCTGCTATATGCCGGGCTATGGTATAGGAGATGGTGCATCCACCCTCGTAGGACAGACGCATGGAGCGGGCCGAGTGGATCTCTGTAAGAACTTTGCCTATATGACTGTGGGCTTGGGCATGGCTGTGATGGCTGTGATGGGAGCGGTGATGTATGTCTTTGCTCCAGAGATGATAGGAGTGTTGTCGCCAGTGGAGAGTATTCGGGAACTGGGCACCACTTGCTTGCGCATCGAGGCTTTCGCCGAACCATTCTTTGCGGCTAGCATCGTTACTTACAGCGTATGTGTAGGAGCTGGCGATACCAAGAAGCCTGCTGCCATTAATCTGGGTACGATGTGGTGCGTGCGTCTCACCTTGGCTTATGCCCTTTCCAAGAGCTATGGCTTGGAGGGCGTGTGGATAGCGATGGCAACGGAGCTTACTTTCCGAGGTGTTCTCTTCCTCATTCGATTGCTCAGAGGGTCGTGGATGAAGAGCTTCCAAGTAATTAAGAAGTAAAATTTGGCTGGAAAAATCCAGTTATGTTAGTTTTATGTTAAGATTGCAAGCATTTGGAAAAATAATTGGTCAAATGTTTGCAATCTTATTCTTTTTTGCGTAATTTTGCAAGCGAATAGGGTAGCCGATACCCCATTTAGTACGTATATATAATATAAGGTATAGAATAAAAACATTATTAATATATAAGAAGATGAAGATCAGAAAGATTATGGCAGCGGTACTCTTGCTGCTCTCCGCAGGTACAGCGATGGCACAGCAGATGCCAGCTATTCCTGTAGACAAGAATGTAAAGATAGGTCATCTGGACAACGGACTGACTTACTACATCCGCCACAACAGTTATCCTGAGCATGTAGCTTCGTTCTACATTGCCCAAAAAGTGGGTTCCATCCAGGAGAATGAGGATCAGCGTGGTTTGGCTCACCTCTTGGAGCACCTTGCCTTCAATGGTACCGATCATTTCAAGGACAATACCCTCCAGGAGTACCTTCAGGGCATTGGTGTGGAGTATGGCAGAAACCTCAACGCTTATACCAGTGTGGCTAAGACCGTATATTATTTCACCGATGTGCCTACTACCCGTTCATCAGCGGTAGACTCTTGTATGCTCATCCTCAAGGATTGGAGTAATGGCATCAGCCTGACCAAGAAGGCTATCGATGATGAGCGCGATGTGGTACACAATGAGTACCGTATGCGCATGGTGGGTCAGCAGCGCATCTTGGAGCGTGCCTTTCCTAAGCTCTACCAAGGCGATAAGTATGGCTATCGCTTGCCTATCGGATTGATGAGCGTTATCGATGGATGTAATCCAGAGACACTGCGTGCTTACTATCGCAAGTGGTATCGTCCAGACAATCAGGCTATCATCGTAGTGGGCGATGTGGACGTCAATCATATCGAAGATCAGATTAAGAAGCTCTTCTCTGGCATCAAGGTTCCTGCCAATGCAGCCAAGGTGGTGCCAGTGGAAGTGGCCGACAATGATACCGCCATCTACGTAGTAGACAAGGACAAGGAGATGCAGGCTGACATCTTCCAGATCTATATGAAGCATGATGCTTACCCAGACTCATTGAAGAATGGTATGCAGTATCTCATGGTTAGCTATATGAATGATGTCGTCAGCTCTATGCTCGATGACCGACTGAGCGAGAAGGCACAGGACTCAGACTGCCCATTCTTGGAGGCTGGATCTAGTGTGGGCAACTTCCTCATCTCTGATACCAAGGGCGCATTCAGTCTCTATGGCGCAGGTAAGCCAGGCAAGGCTAAGGAAGCATACGCTGCCATCTTGCGTGAGGCTAAGCGTATGGCTGATTATGGTTTTACAGCCACAGAGTATCAGCGTGCCAAAGACAATTTTATGAGTGGCATCGAGAAGGCGCTGAGCAACAAGGATAAGATGAAGAATGAGCAGTTTACATCTCGGTATGTAGACAACTTCACCGACAATGAGCCTATTCCTTCTATCGAAGACGAGGCGCAGATCTATCAGATGTTGGTGCCTCAGATACCTGTTGAGGTTATCAATGGCTATGCCAAGCAGTTGGTTTGCCAGAGTGATACCAACCTCGTATCTTTGGTGATGATGCGCGAAGTGGATGGCGCTACCTATCCTACAGAGCAAGAACTAGCCAACATCGTAAAGCAGGTGCGCCAGGAAAAGTTGGAGGCATACGTAGACAATGTAAAGCAAGAGCCATTGATGGCGCAGGCTCCTAAGGCAGGCAAAATCAAGAAGACTGTAGAAAACAAGCAGTTGGGCTATAAGGAATTGACACTCTCCAATGGTGCTAAGGTGGTACTGAAGAAGACCGACTTCAAGAATGATGAAATCCTCTTTGATGCCACAGCCAATGTGGGCTACTCAGCATTCAGCAAGCAGGATGAGCTCTTGCCTTTCCTCTTTGATAATGCCATCGGTGTGAGTGGACTGGGCAATTTCTCTAACACTGAGCTTCAGAAGGCTTTGGCTGGTAAGCAGGTGTCAGTGGGCACTCAGATTAGCCCATTCGGTCATGGCTTGAGTGGTCGTTCTACTCCTAAGGACATAGAGACTCTGATGCAGCTCATCCACTTGGAGATGACAGCAGTGAAGAAAGACCAGAAGTCATTTGACAACCTGAAGAATACCTATGTTACCGTGCTTGCCAACAAGGACAACAACCCTAACATGGTATATCAGGACTCAGTACAGAGCACCCTCTATCTGGGTAGCAAGATGGCTCGCATCCCATCATCTGATGATGTGAAGAGCATCAGTTACGATCGCATCTTGGAACTCCAGAAACTGTATTATGGCAATGCCAAGGACTTCACCTTCTATTTTGTGGGCAACTATGATGAGAAGACCCTGCTGCCTCTTATCGAGCAGTATATCGCCTCATTGCCTAACAATGGATTTAAGTTGAAGAACAAGCAGATACCTTACGCACAGGGTGAGGTTAACAATACATTCGAGAAGGCGATGGGCAATCCTCAGAGCCAGGCTCGCGAGATATGGCAGGCTAAGTCTCCATTGAGCCTCAAGACCATGGTGCTGGCTGACATCTCTGCCCGTCTCTTGGAGATGAAGTATCTGCGCACCATTCGTGAGGAGATGAGTGCTGCCTACAGTGCTGGTGCTCGATATGGCGTGATTCGTGACTATGACAACAAGTGCTCCATCAGTCTTACAGCTATGGCTCAGCTCAACCCAGAGAAGGCAGATGCTGCCATCCCTTACTTCAAGAAGGGTATGGAGGAGACCATTCAGGACGCAGTGGACAATGACTTGGCTAAGATTAAGGAGATACTTCTGAAGCAGGCTGGCGTAGATGCCAAGACCAATAGCCACTGGCTGGATGTATTAAACTTATATGTGCGTTATGGCATAGATGAGCAGACTGGCTATAAGGAAATGGTGAAGAACATCACCGAGAAGGAAATCTCAGACTTCCTCCAGAACACTATGCTCAAGAGTGGTAATCACTTCCAGATTATCATGAAGGCAGTGAAGGAATAATAGTTATTAGGCTATTCTTAAAATAAAAAAATCCCGTTGTACGAAGCTTGCATGAAGCTCGACAACGGGATTTTTCTTTGTTCGCTCGTTTCAAAATTTTCATTTCTGTGTTTTGAAGATTTGGAGCTCTTTCCTAAAAATCTCTCTTTTCTCTTTCTTAAGAGTCATTCCTTTCGGAACCTAGCAACTCTTAGAGATTGTTCTTTTTAGCCTTTGAGGCGAGTGCCTCTCTGCGATCCTGAAGAATCTGCTGGCATCTATTCAATGCGCGATTCTCATTCTCAGCATTAACCTTAATTAAACTGTCATTCATAACCTATTGAGTTTTGTTATCGGGTGCAAAGATAGGGCATTCTAGTTGTTTGGCGAAAAAAAACGTATTAAAATGCAAGTTTTATTCATATTTTTTGATTTATGTCAAAAAAAAGTGCAAACGTTATCGCTATTTTAGGGAAAAGGATAGCAAAAATAGGGGAAATTCTTTCCGAATTTCCATTTTTTTTGCGAACTTTGCACCTCGAAAACAAAAATGTATTAATATATAAATAGGTATGAAAAAAGTATTTTTAATGGCTGCCCTCGTGATAGCATGCACATCAGGCAGCACTGCAAGCACTATGAACGAGGCAGTGCACAATGCCTCACAGTCAGAGATGATGCCAGTAAAGAAGACTACCAAGAAGACTTCTTCCAAGAAAAAGACATCTACTAAGAAGACCACTACTACAGCGGCTTCTACTAAGACATCTGCTACATCCACAGCTGCTACAACAGCATCTGCAGCAGCTAGTAGCTCTTCATCTTCCACAGGCTCTACTATCGCAGGAGTATTGGGCGGATTGCTCGGTGGTGGTTCTAGCTCATCATCTACAGGTAGCAGCATCGTCAATGGAATCTTGAACAATGTGATTGGTTCAGGTACCTTCAAGAAGGAAGACCTCTGCCACACTTGGAAGTATAGCAAGCCAGGCTGCGCATTCACCAGCGAGAATCTTCTGGCAAAGGCAGGTGGCGAGGTAGCTGCGACAAAGATAGAAGAGCAGTTGGCGGGCTACTATACCAAGTTTGGCATCACCAGCAGCAATACTTACTTTACCTTCAATACTGATGGTTCCTTCAATGCCAAGATAGATGGCAAGTCATGGAATGGTACTTACACCTTTGATGAGAAGAGCCATGAAATTCATTTGAAGGGCTTGCTGCTGAGTGCATCTGGTTATGCCACCAAGACCACTACAGGGATCAGCCTCCTCTTTGACCAGAAGAAGCTCCTCAACCTCATCAAGACCCTCAGTGCCTTCAAGGGCAGCTCTACGCTGAGTGCTGTTGGTTCTATCGCCAATAACTTTGATGGGGCGCGTGTAGGCTTTGAAATGACAAAGTAGAGTATGCAAGTGTCCCACTAGTAAAATTGCACTGAATTTAGTGCAATTTATATGGAAAACTGCACTGGACTCAGTGCAGTTTTTTAGATTTGTTCTCGAAAAGTATCATTTCTCGAAATGCTGATAATCCTTCATGCTCTTCCAGTCTCCACCCCAGCGAAATCCCTTTTGCTTGAAGAGGCGATAGCAGAGGTCGCCTCGCTTGATCATGTAGGGATGCTGCTGGCTGCGGTCTAGATAGGGCTTGCCGGTGGCGGGCTCTATCACCTCCTTTCCGTTCTTGAGGCGTTTGTGGTAAGGATTGTAGAGGGTGTTGATGTCTATCGCCATGCCCTTGCCATGCTTGGAGACGGTGTGGGTATGGGAGACGAAGCGGAAATTGAAACTGCTGGAGTTGTTGGCTCTCATGGCTCGCTCGTCATTGGCATCCCAATAGTCGATAAGGCGCATGCGCTCTATCGGGTATTTCGCTAAATAAAGCTGGCGAAAGATGTCGAGCACATCGTTGGCAATGGCTTTGTTAACCACCATTTCGCCCACGATGCTCCTGCCATTGCGGTCGATATGGAGGCAGCGCAGATAGCGCAACTCACTGCGGGGTATGGTGCAATTGGCCTTGTACGTCTTGCCCTGCATCAGCTTGAAGATGCTATCGGGGATGGGGCTGACAGTGAAGAACTTCTTTTCCCCTATCTGCTTGATGGCAGACGCAGGCACGATGTCGCCAGGCAGATAAGTCTTGGCTAAGACTTGCGGCTGCGACTTTGTTTGTGCTTGGGTAGTGAGCACCATCATCATGGCTATTACTGCCATGATGAGGTGTTTGATATAATGTTTTATCATCTCTCTTTTTATATAATAAATGATATCTCCTATATATATAATAAGGCGTATTGTTATTTCGCAATATGCTTGTTCACCGGTATGCAATGCGAATCCTTGATTTCGCCGATGACGATGATGCTGTGTAGGCTTCCGATGCAGTCGATGTTACCCAGGGTGTTGAGCATGAAGTCTTGGTAGTCCTTCATATCGTGGGCATACACCTTGATTTGGAAGTCATAGTCGCCAGTGGTGTTGTAACATTCTGTTATCTGGTCTATCTGCTGCACGGTGTCCATGAATTGCTGGATGAGGTCGTGGGTGTGCTGCTTCAGGCGGATATTGCAGAGCACGATGACGTTGTGGCCCAGCTTATGATGGTCCACCACGGCAGAATATCTTGTGATGTAGCCCTCACGCTCCAATCGCTTTTGTCTTTCGAAGGTGGGCGTGGGGGATAAGTGTACTCGGGCGGCAAGTTCCTTGACCGTCAGGTTGGAGTTCTGCTGCAATAGGCGCAGTATTTTGATGTCTATCTCGTCGAGAGTTTCTTGTGTAGCCATTGTCTTTCTTTTCTTAAATGATTCAATTCTCTAGAATATTATTCTGCGAATTTCGCTATTTCGCTGCAAAGATAGCATATTTTTCTGAATTACGAAGAAAATTTGGCGGATATTTTTCTTCTTTGTACCTTTGCACTCGCAAATCCGGATGCCTCAAGTCTTGGCAATGCGCTGAGCTTGCAAGTAATTTCATGTATAACGTAGAATTTTAAAAAAGAGAAAGATTATGAGCAATACAAATAACAAGCATATTGAGGCTGTGGGCAGCTACTTGCGCCCAGCCGAGTTGAAGGAAGCAAGAGTGAAATTCGCTGAAGGACAGATTCCTGCCACTGACTTGCGAGCTATCGAGGATCGATTGATTACTGATGTTGTCAAGAAGCAGAAGGAGCATGGTTTGCCTTACATCACTGATGGCGAGTTCCGTCGCAGCTACTGGCACCTCGACTTCATGTGGGGATTCAATGGTGTGGAGCACATCGAGTTGGAGCATGGCTACCAGTTCCATGGCGAGGAAACTACCAAGGGTTCTTTGAAGTTGACAGGAAAAATTTCGGGTGAGAATCATCCTTTCATCAAGGACTTCCTCTTTGTGAAGCAGTTTGAGGAGGAGGGCGTTGAGGCTAAGCAGACAATTCCAGCTCCAGCTCAGTTCCTTTCTGAGTTGTTCCGTGGCAATAATACCAAGAATACTCATGCGTTCTATCCTAACACAGAGGAGCTGATAGAAGATATCGCCAAGGCTTATCAAACTTTCTTCCAGGAGATTTATGCTGCTGGTTGCCGCACAGTGCAGCTTGATGACTGTACTTGGGGTATGATTGTGGATGATGACTACTGGAAGTCAATGCTTGGCAATGGCTTTACCTTGGAGCGTGAGGCTTTGCAATATCTGAAGGTGAACAACCTCGCCATCGAGGGCAAGCCTGAGGGGCTCACCATCAATACCCATGTTTGCCGTGGCAATTATCATTCTTGCTATGCTGCCAAGGGTGCGTACGACCCAGTGGCTCCTTATCTCTTTGCTCGTGAGAATGTGGATACCTTCTATCTGGAGTTTGATGATGAGCGTTCGGGCAGTTTCGAGCCTTTGAAGTATGTATCTGATAACAAAAAGGTAGTGCTCGGTTTGGTTACCACTAAGTCTCCTGTTTTGGAAGACAAGGCTACGGTCATCGCTCGCATCCATGAGGCAGCCAAGTATGTGCCATTGGAGCGTTTGAGCCTCAGTCCTCAGTGTGGTTTCGCTTCTTGCGAGATTGGCAACAAGCTTACCGAGGAGCAGCAGTGGGCTAAGATAGACTTGATTAGAGAAATCTCTAAGGAGGTTTGGGGATAAGTAGGATTTTCAACTAGATTACTGGGAGGGCAGGTAATAAACCTGCCCTCCCAGTGCATTCTTGCTGATAGCTAACTGTTCACGGCGAGTTTTTTCTTTTTTCTTCTTCTCAGAATGATGAAGCCGGAGAGTAATACCAGCGTTATCAAGAGGCCTGATAGGAAGACAAATAGTTCGGAAAGCGGACCTAGAAATGGGCTGTAGCAACGTCCCACATGCAGTTCGAGGGCCACGTTCCAAAGACTGAGTTTTGTTTCTGCTAGCATCTCAGGCATAGCTGCTGGGATGTTGGCATTTTTTGTATCCACAACTTTTGAGTTAGCCAAGTATGCTCCCTTGGCATAGTCGAAGACGATAGGCTTATCTCCGAAGAAGGCTGAGCTGTAACCGCTGGTTAGGTCATTGGAAAGAGGCATCATCTGCTTGCTTGTTGCAGGCTTTCCTGTCATATAGTCCGCAACCTTTTGTTGTTGTGGATTCCAGCGATAGATGCCGCTGAATGAGCCGATAATCCATGTGTCGCTATCAGTCTTCTCTCTTTCAAATACCGTGATTCCCATCGGACTCATCTTGGGTGTAGATTTCTTGTCCAAAAGAGTCGGAGCCTTACTGAAGTGCTCATCCACCTCCAGAAATCCATCGGCAGTAGAGATAAGCCAACATCCTAGGGTGGCATCCCATCGGATAGCACGCAACTTGTCATGCCAAGCATTGCCATCCTTTATCTTCTGTTGGGTCTTGGTGATGGCGAGTGGTATCATCAATGGTGGGCGGAGGCACATGCCTGTTATCGAAAGCCAAAGGGTGAGGATGATGGTGGCGTAGCCTATCTTGTTGTGCCACTTCTGATGCCAAACCATTTGTTTGCCCAGTGTCTTCATCTTCTCCTTGGCTCCCAGGCGTTTCTGTCTGCGAATGTTGTAAGGCAAGATGAAAAGTACGATGCCCGTGATGCTGAGGATGATGAGAATGATGGCGATGGCATCTACCACCAGCCTTCCTGCCAAACCGAAGTATTCTCCACTGTGCAGCGTCCATACAGTCTTGAAGAGCGTAGTCTCAGGGATGTAGTCCTTGGGTTGGGCGATGATGTGGCGCTTGATGATGCGTTTGTTGTTCGAGCTAGACATAGCCATATTTTTGGCAGGTGCTATCTCGAAGATGGCAGAACGGCTCATGGCGATGATGCCCAGGCTATCTTTGTCAAGGGTGATGTCGGCTATTCGCTCTTCATTCCCAGGCAGGGCGAAGAGCACCCATTTCTTTCCATCCCACTGATAGACATCTCTCATAGCAGCGCACCATATCTCTCCATTCTTAGTCTGGATGATGTTGCGAATGTTTCTGCCATCTACGCTCTCTGGCAGCCCGATGTTGAAGTCTTGCCAATGTTGCATCTGCTTGTCGGTGAGCCAAACTCCCGCATAGCCATACGCCAAGACGCTGTCGCCTCCGATGGGTATGGCTCCCTTGATGATGCCATTGTTGAAATTCTTGATATGATAGCCCGAAGGCAAGATACTGCGGCTCACCTCGTAATCTGCAAAGAGCGAACGATGATTGAGGATGATGCCTGAAACGCAGAATACCAACATGAATACGGACAGTACGAGTCCGAACCAACGATGGTATTTCTTCCAAGTAAAGATACTTCTTTTTTTCTTGTTAAACATAAAACATGATTATTATAGTTACATTAAAACATGATTTTTTCATGGTGATTATTAAGGTCTTTCTTTCCGTTTATTCCACTTGTTTCTTCTGCGGACTCATCAGCGATGCTCCTATGCTTATGATGAGCACGGCTACGATGAAGAGCAGCGATGCGATGGCATCTATCTCCAGATATTCGTGGATGAGCATCTTGGCTCCGATGAATACTAAGAGTACGCAGACTCCCGTCTTCAGATAGCGGAACTTGTCGGCGATGGCTGCAAGCAGGAAGAACATGGCTCTCAAACCTAAGATGGCGAAGATGTTGGAGAAGAACACCACGTATGGGTCGAGCGATACCGAGAAGACGGCAGGAATGCTGTCGAAGGCAAAGATTAAGTCGCTAAACTCGATGACCAGTACCGTGACGAAGAGCGGGGTGAGCAACCACTTGCCATTCTTCTTCAGGAAGAAATGGTCGCCCTCAAACTGCGGATGCATTCTGCCTGTCTTCGAGAGAAATCTGACGAGCGGATGTTTCTCCACATTGATTTCCTCCTTCTTGTTGCGGTTCACATACATCTTGATGCCGCTATATACCAGCATCACACCGAATACGAGCAGTATCCAGTCGAAACGGCTGATGATGGCTGCGCCGAGGAAGATGAAGATGAAGCGGAGTACGATGGCACCCAGTATGCCCCAGTTGAGCACATGCTGGTATTCGTTTTTGCCTACGCCGAAGGAAGTAAAAATCATCATCATCACGAAGAGGTTATCCACGGAGAGCGTCTTTTCTATCAGGTAGCCCGATATGTAAGAGATGGTCATGTAGTGGCGGTATTGTTGTAGACTCGCCTCGAAGTCGTTGGGATTGAGCTTGAGGTGGGAGGCATAGCGAGAAGCCACAGCCTGGAGGTCCTGCATGTTGTCTATGCCATGCACCATATCTCCATGAAACCACAGGAAGATGGAGAAGAGCAGGGCAAGTCCTATCCATACTCCCGTCCACGTACCCGCTTCCTTGATGGAAACCACGTGTGCCTTGCGGTCGATAACCAACATGTCTAATACCAAGATGGCGGCTATGAAAATGATAAAGCCGACCAAGAAAATGATTTCATTCATTGCTTCTCTATATTCTTTAGTTACATAAATATTCTGTTGATCTTATCTATTTCTAGTGCAAAGGTACACTTTTTCGTACACTTTTTCGTCTCTACTCCCTACTTTTATACACATTTTATGTTTTTCTCACATTTTTCGCCATTAATGCTTGTCTCGCATTCTGAGCCAATAGTTTCCTAGTCCTCCAGAAATACAGCCCCAGCATCATCACGGCTGTGATCATCCATGATACGGGATAGACGGTAATCAGATGGTCGAAGCCACGCCAATCAGGCATAATGGTGTAAATCCAGACGATACGCAAGAGGCAAGTACCAAACATGGTGATGAGCGTAGGCTCCATCGACTTGCCCATGCCTCGCAATACCGAACCGGAAATCTCATAGAATGCGGCTATCGACTGCCAGGCAAGGGCGATGTGCATTCTCGTCTTGCCAAAGGCTATCACCGCAGGACTGTCGGTGAAGAGTCTTAGGAAGAAGTCTTCTTGCCAAATGAAGAACCAGTTGAGGGCAGCGCAGCCTATAAATCCCATGAACAGGCAGATGGCGAAGATGCGCTTCACTCGATGGTTGAGTCTGGCACCATAGTTTTGTCCCGTAAAACTGATGGCTGCTCCATTAAAGGCACCGATGATGAAGTAGCAATAATACTCGAAGTTGACTGCCGCCGCCGAACCAGCGATGGCATCTGAACCATAGCCATTGATGCTGGCTTGGAGCAGTACGTTGGAGATGGAGAATACCATGCCTTGCAATCCTGCAGGCACACCGATCTGGAGCATACGTTTCAGTTCCTTCCATTCGATGTAGAGTTTCTTAGGGCGCAGTCGGTAAGGCTCCTTCTCGTGCAAGAGCAGATAGATGATGAGGGCAGCACTCATGGCATTGGCGATGGAGGTAGCGATAGCCACACCAGCCACTCCCATGTGGAAGATGATGACAAACACAAGGTTGAGAATGGTATTGACGATGCCTGCCGCCACCAGGATATAGAGCGGTCTTCGGGTATCGCCCATGCTTCGCAAGATGGCGGAACCGAAGTCGAATATCATGAAGAATGGGATGCCGAGGAAGAAGATGCGGAGATAGGTTACTGCCATGTCGAGTACATCTGCTGGTGTGTCCATCATCGTGAGGATAGGTCGAGCCACAAGGATTCCCACTACCATCATCAGTAGTCCGCTCACTATTGCCACCAGTCCCACGGTGCTGATGGCATCCCTGATGCTTCGGCGGTCATTCTGTCCGATATGGTTGGAGATGATGACGTTGGCTCCCATCGATACACCCATGAAGAGGTTGATGAGTAAGCTAATAACTGGTGCGTTGCTGCCCACAGCCGCCAAGGCCTGGCTACTGGCGAATCGGCCTACCACAGCCACATCCACAGAGTTAAACAACTGTTGCAGAATACTACTTGCCGCTAGAGGCAGCGTAAACATAATGATCTTCATGAACAAGGGTCCATGAAGCATATCTATTTCATTTTTCATACCTATTTTTTATTGCGCGATGTTGGGTCTTATATTGTCTGATATTGGACTCCCAAGAATCGCTATTATCCTAATTTCTCATTTCGGAGTGCAAAGTTACTGCTTTTTTGCGAGATATGGATGGATTTTGATGTCTATTATTCAAAATAGGTAAAAAAGGTAAGATAATCTGTAATAAGGGTTTATTTCGGAATAATTCCTTGATATAGGTGCTGAAAATGTGGAATAATTCCTTTAAATAATCATAAAAAC